>Ga0302253_1000031_pt1 | contig 197921 bp, 159 predicted proteins | sample AAG_RA_Trp_MG_FD_193537 | JGI IMG/M metagenome (GOLD analysis project Ga0302253, IMG submission 193537) | Enriched activated sludge microbial communities from anaerobic digester in WTTP, New Holstein, Wisconsin, United States - AAG_RA_Trp | ecosystem: Engineered > Bioreactor > Anaerobic >... | reverse complement strand
CAGTAGAAGTAGCTCCACTGAAAGTTATCGACTGATTACAAGCCGCAGGATTCGGATTCACCGATATCGACGCCACAGGACTGTTACCGTAAATCACCAAATCCGCCTGCGATACGTTCTGCAACCCGAAACTATCCGTAACACGCAGCTTAACAATATTTTTCGGCAACCCTGTCGACGGGTTCGCCGGATGATTCAACCCATCCAGTACCGCCCACCCTATAGCAGGGGTTGCACCAGTAGCATCATTAAAATCATCATCACCATCCAGATCCCACGCGTAACTGACTATCGAATCTCCGCAAACCGTGTTCGAATCACTGCTGGTACTCCCATCCAGAGAAACTCCGTCTCCCTCATTCACCACATACGGACCCCCCGCCCGCGATACCGGCGCCACATTACCCTGATTAACATTGATAACCAATGAAGCGTTAGAGATTTTTGCCGGTGAATCATTATCAATAATACGCAAAGTTACATCATATGTTCCATATTGATTATAACTTTTTGTAGTAGTAATGCCCGTTGATTCAAAAGATCCGTTGCCATCAAGATCCCATTCATATGAAACTATACTTCTCTTTGGAAACCCATGATATGAATTACTCGCAGAGAAATTAACAGTCTGGTTGCAGGCAACAGGATTAGGTGATGCCGTAGCCACAGCAAAAGGCCTGTTATCATAAATCTGTAATGTTGCGGAAGAAGTACTTGTTTTACCGCCATTATCCGTTACACGTACCGCTACAGTATGTTTAGGTTCTCCTGTTAAGTGATTTGAAGGGTAATTTTGCGCTGGAACAAGGCTTTGTATCTCTGTCCATGTTTTTGTTAAAGTTACACCTGAACCATCATCATATTGCCCATCTCCATCTATATCCCAGGCATAGGTCAGGGTATCTCCACAGGCGGAATCAGGATCTTGTGAAGCAGAAGCGTTAAAAGTTACAGGGTTCCCTATGGTAGATACATATGAGCCGCCAGCATTTGCGGTAGGATAACTGTTTGTGTATTGATTAACAGTTATCACCACTGTCGCGGTATCGGTTTTTGCAGAAGTATTGTTATCGGTAACTCTCAAGGTAGCAGTGTAAGTTCCTTTAGTCATATAAACATGTTTCGGTGTGGAATTTGGATCAGACGTCCAGAAATCATAAGTTCCATCGGATTCCCAATCCCATTCGTATTTTACAATTTGTTTATCAGGATTGCTGTGAAACGATTGCGAATGATAGAAAGTCACCTCGCCTTTACCGCTCCCAGCGCATCCTTCGGTTACAGCCAATGGAGTTGCTGACGCAAGAGCCTCCGGCGTAGGATCAAACAATGATTTTGTCATTGTAAGTACATTTAATGCGGTAATCAGGTCTTGCTTGAGATAATTATCGGTATCAGAAGTTTCCTCTTGAAGCCATGATCCATTATTCGTTGTGGTATTCACAGTCTGATAATTTACTATATAATCCGCATATTCGTCATACCAGTAATGTTTGGTACCGTTATATTCAAAATATAATATTTCAGGAGATGATGTTCTCGCGCCTTTCATTATGGAATACCTTGCGTAAGCGCGTTCGACATTATAATCAATAGCCCAAGCAGACGTAATTTTCGTGCTCCAATTTCTCGAGATACAGGTATAAGCCTGAGTCCATCTGGAATGATCCGGATCCGATGCGTTTCCCCATCCGACTAAGTTCATCGCAATCATCCCGCCACCGGTTAACTGTTTATTTCTCCTTTGCGATTCGGTTTGGCTCGTATTGTATTTGAATACTCCTTTTTGGGAAGATTCAGTCATTATCTGAATTCCTGAATTTTTTAAAAAATATTCCAGTTCGCTTATAACATATGGAGGGATAGAACAATTAAATGCAATAGCACCTTCCAAAGCGAGATAAATCCACAAACCAAGAGATGAATATCCAACAGCGCTCGCATTATTTTTTAATACATATTCCCAGCCTCCTCTTCCAGCGCCACTGTCAATTTGTCCCCATGCCAACCTGTCAACCATCTCCTGGGCAATCCATTTATATGTTTTTCCTGTAGTGTAAGTACCTATTACAGCGGTTTTATTTGGCAACCCGCTTGAAGCGATAGTCGCAAGTACAATACTGTTATCATAATTGTTTGAAGTTGAATCATTTAACTTTAAATAAAGATTATTATTGTTTGCAGTAGGAACACCCGCTTCGGGATCATTGGTTCCCTGAAGATTTATTGTACCGGTATCTAATCTATAAAAAACATAATTAAGACAGCGTTGAACGTCTTCTACATATGGATCTATATCAATTTTGGTTTCATCGGCAATATGACCTTGAACCTGCATTGTCCAGGCAATAGCGGCAGTTCTTGCGGGTGTACGGTCGGTGTTTTTCGATGATGCAACAGGCACAGTTCCCTGAAGAGCTCTTGTCAGATAATTATGGAGCCACCACAACCCATCATCACAGGCAACATTAACCTTAACATCACGTGTTGCGTTTGGGAACACGCAAACAGGATACGAACCATATACTGTTTCTGTTGAAGTCCATACTTTGATTTTTGCGGCAAAAATTATTGTTGTTGATTGATTAGGATATGTATATGTAGAGGAAAGATTATATTTATCAGATACAGTTATTTCGGAGGTATCATATGTACCGTCGCCATTAAAATCCCACTGGTATTTTATAGTACCAGTACCACCACGGCAAATTGCTTTGAATGTTGTTTGATGCCCATTATACGCGTAATGGGGTATAGATGGATTTTTTTGATTATAAGGAACAGTTATAACAGTTAGAGGATCTGCACTTATTTCCTGAGCCAAAAGACCTATAGAACAAGCCATTAGAAATGCTATCAAAGCAAGAGGTTTTTTTATTTTCGATCGCATTGAATTACCCTCTTTTTCAGGTTAAATTATAAATTTATATGATTTAAATATTCCTTTCAATATGATTGCATATGAACTTTTTACAAGGAGCTCTGCTTATATTATACACCATCATTTTAAATAATACAAGGTGGCTTAAATGTTTTATTGAATATTTATTTTAAAGATAGCAAATTATTTCTTGATATTATCTGCATTGGAGATAAATCATTGTATACAGGAATATATCGGTATTAACAAATAATATATTACAATCTTGAATGATAACAACCATTATTCAAAATTTAAAATATTTCCAATACATATTCGTATAGAAAATTGGGATCGTGAAAAAGAATTTTTTATTGTAATTGCGAGGTTCTAAAAGAGCCACGGCAATCTCGACTATGTTCTGAGATCACCACGTTGTTTCGCTTTCGCAAAACTCCTCGTGATGACATATCAATTTATGATTTTTTCAGCACTATCAATTTTTTTATTCACTAAATGAGCTTATTACTCAAGACATAAAAAACATAAACTAATACCTATGTAGATATTGTGACAGGAGAATATTTATAATAGAACAGGCCTGAATCTTTTGGGATTCAGGCCTGTAAGGATAATTCATATAACTTTTATTAAATTACACCTTGATCCAGCATAGCATCTGCAACTTTGGCAAAACCAGCTATATTGGCACCTTTTACATAATCAATATAATCTTTATCTTTGCCCCATTTTACGCAATTTTCATGAATTGATATCATGATCTGATGTAATCTGCTGTCAACCTCTTGTCTGGGCCATGATAATCTCATGCTATTCTGGCTCATTTCTAATCCAGATGTAGCGACACCGCCCGCGTTTGCCGCTTTACCGGGAGCATACAATATTTTCGCGTCCTGGAATACTTTGATTCCTTCAGGTGTTGTCGGCATATTGGCACCTTCTCCGATAGCGATACATCCGTTTTTCACAAGAGTTTCAGCGTCTTGTTTACTGATTTCGTTTTGAGTAGCGCTCGGGAACGCGATATCGCATTTGAATTCCCACGGCCTTTTGTTAGGATAGTATTCACATTGAAATTCTTTGGTACATTCCTGAATACGGCCTCTTTTTACATTCTTGAGGTCCATAACGAAATCCAGATTTTTCCTGGTGATGCCATTTTTTACATAAATAGAACCGTCTGAATCAGATAACGAAATAACTTTTGCTCCCAATTCGAGAAGTTTTTCTACCGTAAACTGAGCAACATTGCCTGAACCGGATACTGCGCAAACTTTACCCTCAAAAGATTGTCCTCTTGTTTTCAGCATTTCCTGAACGAAATAAACGCACCCATAACCTGTAGCTTCCGGACGAATCAGGGATCCACCCCAATTTAGAGATTTACCTGTTAAAACGCCTGTGAATTCATTGCGAATACGACGGTACTGACCGAATAAGAATCCTATTTCACGGCCTCCGACTCCAATATCACCGGCAGGAACGTCCGTATCGGCCCCAATATGGCGCTGTAATTCCGTCATGAAAGACTGGCAAAATCTCATAACTTCGTTATCTGATTTGCCTTTCGGATCAAAATCTGAACCGCCTTTACCGCCACCCATTGGGAGTGTGGTTAATGCGTTTTTAAAAATCTGTTCAAATCCGAGAAATTTTAGAATACTCAAATTAACTGTCGGGTGAAATCGCAATCCACCTTTATATGGCCCTATGGCGCTATTAAACTCTATTCTGAAACCACGGTTAACATTAACAACGCCTTTATCATCCTGCCAAGGAACCCTGAATATGATTTGTCGTTCCGGTTCAACAATACGTTCAAGGATACGGGCATCTTCATATTTTTTATTTTTTTCCAATAAAGGTTCGAGCGACTCTAAAACTTCCTCAACTGCCTGCAAAAATTCCGGTTCACCGCTATTACGTGTTTTTACCGTCTCCAAAACTCTTTTCACATAGCTGTCATTATTTGCCATTGCTTCCTCCTTTTTGTTATATGTTGTGTAACCTTATAAAGGTTATTTCAAAGATATTAATTCTTCAAAAACGCGTCGATAGACCGTGCGGCTTTTTTCCCTGCCCCCATAGCGGCGATCACAGTAGCGGCGCCGGTAACAATATCACCACCGGCAAAAATGTCTTTTATATTTGTTTTACAGTTTGTCTCATCGGCTTCAACGTTTCCCCAGCGGTTCAATTTTAAACCATCTATAGTTGCCAGCAAAATAGGATTTGCGCTATTACCAATAGCAACAATTACGGTATCAACCGCTATTTCAAAGTCAGACCCTTCAACAGGCACAGGACGTCTTCTACCGCTTGAATCCGGTTCACCTAATTCATTCTTAATACACAAAAGTTTTTTAACATCTCCGGATTCATTGCCTTCTATTTTTATAGGAGTTGTCAAAAGATGAAATATTACGCCCTCTTCCTGCGCATGATGTATCTCGTCTATTCTCGCCGGCATTTCCTGTTCGGTACGGCGATAAACGATATACACAGCCTCAGCTCCCAGGCGTAAAGCAGACCTGGCAGAATCCATAGCGACATTGCCAGCACCGATAACAGCGACTTTTTTCCCTACACATATTGGTGTATCATATTCTGGGAATTTATAAGCTTTCATAAGATTAACGCGGGTTAAAAACTCATTGGCGGAATAAACTCCGTTTAGATTTTCGCCGGGTATATTCATAAAATGAGGGAGTCCTGCTCCGGAAGCGATATAAAACGCCTTATACCCTTCGTTTCTCAAATCATCGATTGTCTTTATTTTCCCTATGACAAAATTATATTTTATTTCCACACCTGTAGATTCTATGCCAGCGACCTCATCCATAACGATATCTTTAGGAAGACGGAATTCAGGAATGCCATAGGTAAGCACTCCTCCCGCTTTGTGCAAAGCTTCAAAAATCGTAACCTGATATCCCATTTTTGCCAAATCGGAAGCGCATGTAAGGCCTGATGGCCCAGCGCCGATCACCGCAACTTTAAGCCCTTCGGTTCTCACAGTGGGTTCATGCGAATCAGATCCATTTTTATTTTCTCTATTCCAATCCGCCGCGAAACGTTCGAGGTTACCTATTTTTACCGGTTTACCCTTTCTTTGCAGAACGCATTCTTTCTCACACTGGTCTTCCTGAGGGCATACTCTTCCGCATACCGCCGGAAGATTATTCGTCATTTTTATAACCGATATAGCATCGGAAAACCGCTCTTCTTTTATGGCGCGAATAAATTCCGGAATCTTAATTTCGACCGGACATCCTTTTACACAAGGCGGATTTTTACACTGAAGACATCGGGAAGCTTCAACGATCGCTTCCTCTTTGTTATATCCATACGGTACTTCCATGAAATTGTGTATTCGTTCTTTCGGGTTTTGTTCTCTCATCTGAAAACCTTTCATACTTATCTGATAAAAAATCCGTTCAATCCACTATTGATTTTAATCGGCACTCTTCCTCGTATTTATCCAGCGCATTCTTTTCTTTATCGCTATACCGTCTGCTTCGTTGCATCATATCGGTAAAATCTACCTGATGCCCGTCGAATTCCGGCCCATCCACACAGGCAAACTTAACTTTTCCGTCAACGATAACCCTGCATCCGCCGCACATACCCGTTCCGTCAATCATGACTGAATTTAATGAAACCAAAGTTTTGATTTTTTTTCCCCTGGTCATCTCGGCAACATTTTTCATCATTATCGCGGGCCCTATAGCAAAAACAAGATCCGGAGTATCCTTTTCCAAAAGTTCACGCAGGACATCCGTTACAAATCCTTTTTTTCCATATGAACCGTCATCGGTGACGATATACACTTTATCGCAGAACCGACGCATTTTTTCTTCGCAAATAACTAAATCTTTATTGCGAGCACCGATTATAACACTGACATCATTGCCGTCTTCCTGCATCCTTTTTGCTATCGGATGCGCTTCAGCAGTTCCTACTCCTCCCCCTATACATATAACTTTACCTTTATTTTTGGTATCTGTAGCATGCCCGAGAGGTCCGACTAAATCGATTATCGAATCGCCTTCATTCAATGCGCACAGTTTTTTTGTACTTACACCCACAGCCTGGCAGACCACCTGGATTGTTCCTTTTTGAGCATCCCAATCAAACAAAGTGAGAGGAAATCTTTCTCCTTTTTCATCAATACGCAATATTACAAACTGGCCCGGTGAAGCCGCTTGCGCCAACTCCTTCGCCTCAAATTCAAAAAGGTATATTGTTGAAGACATCTTTTCTTTTTTGACTATTTTGTACATCTTCATCCTCCCCAAAATCAATAATCACAAATATTCGTATATATTTTAAAATATAATGTTATTTAAATTACAGTTTTTACGCGCCAAGAAAAAGTTTGATTTATCAATAGCGGGTTCTCATCATATTCTTTTTCTTAATGTTAGGCAATAAGAAAAATTCGTTTTTCAAACATAATTTTCCGGTTGATATTTACCTTAATTAAAGCGCAATAAAATCATCCTCTTTTATAAATATGGATTTTATCTGGATTTGGTCAAAGCAGTGGATTTATAATAAGGATATTTGATTTTTCAGTTAGAATATTCTCAATCAATTATTGTTTATTTATTATCTTCTTTTTTTTATAAGAATGAATGCATGACCGCAAACACGATGAAAAAAACCGTTTAAGCAAAACCGTCGAATGCGCTCTTGTTTATAAAAGGTTGTCCAGCCAATATGGCTATATTCTATACTGATTCACCTTTAAAAAAGGAAATAATTTGAAAATAAACGCAATTTCAAATACTTATTATTTGTTAAACAAAAGTGATTTTTAATGAGAAATCTATATATTCGCACAACAAGAATCTGAAAAAGATTTCTTTAACTAAATAATTGATATCAAAATTACTTTTTTTTGTCACATTATATTTATAATCATAGATATAAAACGGCAGGGAATTTTTAAAATGGCAAAAATAATCTTTAAAATATTTTTTTGGATATCCGCTTTAATTACAAGTATAACCGTGCTTTTATTATTGATACCTGTTATTTTATGCCTTTTCGTGTATGTAAAATCTAATAACGAGTTAAAAAACCTTCCGAAATATGGTATTCAGACGCAAACCTTGGATTGGTACAACATTTATGATCTTCCTTCAATTGAAAACTCTTTTGAATATAAAGCAAAACCAAGAGGTATAATTGACATTTGGGTTATGAGAAAAATTTACAGTACCGATTTAATATCTTGTTCTATCGACCCCAATAACGAAAATGATCTTATATATCATTCAGAAAAAGATATCGGTCATTTCAATCCTGATGATTATTATTGTCATGATTATATGAAATTCAAAAATAAATGTATTAATAATCATTCTTCTATTAAAATCATATATAACACGCATAATTCAAAATACACACATGAATTCGGTTCCTATATAACGATTTATGCTGATTTGTCCGAATTCAATACTATGACATTTATGGTTAAAGGAAAGAATGTTGTCAATAGTCCTGAAATTATTATGGTTGATGACAGCAAAATTGAGGACACTATTAGTTTGGGGCTAATAACGGATTTCCTGAAAAATGATATAACTGAAGATTGGCAGGTTGTAAAAATAGATTTAAACAAATACAAATGGATTACGAATATGAAAGCTGTTATATCAATCGCTTTTCAGGGATTTGAGGGACAAGGCGCTCTATGGATCAAAGATATGAGGTTTTATCGAAAATAAACATATTGGTATCTATAAATTTATGCCTAAAACATTAATTATTTAATCTGATTACATTATAATCTTTATTATGTAGGTATTATCATCATCGTTTCAGCGGTATTTATCCCCACTTAACCAATATTTGCAATCCATTTATTACAAACCAATATAAAAACACAGAAATACAATTCGCAAACAGAGAAGGAAACTCTCTACTTGCATCTTCAGGATCATAAAGCGAACCTTAATCGCATTAAGATCGGTAACCTTTAAAGAATGCATCAAATATATTCATAAGTTCAACAGCGCATTCGTGTTTACCGACCGGAAAATGGATATATTATTTTTTTTTAGATCTTCCATTATTTCTGATATTTTTTGTCTTTCTTTTGGTTTTTTTTTCAGCACCATAATTGACTTTTATACAGGACATTCCTATAATTCTATAACAGCTATCTATTGTATCTGCCGTAATCGTCATCGGCGGTTCTGATCTATTACCCATACTTAATAAATTTATAAAATTTTCACCTTCTTTCATATACCTTATTACCATAGTTTTTCCGTCTTTTAGCCTTATATACACAAGGTCGTCATTTTTTACCTCGAGATTTTCCGCGACTAACTCGGATTGGCCTTTTTCCACAAATGGCAACTCGTCATTAGAATCAATAACTATGGCTTTTGTTTTTGTCTTACCGATATCTACCTTGACGGTTTCTAATAACTTGTTATCGGAATTAAACATAGGTATCTCTATTTCCTGTTTTTCAGGTAGAAGTGATTTAAAATCAATCATCTTGAAATAATCTATGTCATCTTTTAACCTTTCCTTGGCGGCAGTATAATAAAAATTCAACAGATCGTCTCCTTCCAAATTAAGGCATTCAGCTAACTTTTTACATGTTTCTGCCTTAGGAGGACGTTGTTCTTCTTTCGCGATAAAAAACAAATATTGATGTGAGATGCCGACTTCTCTGGAAAGCTGGGTAATATTCGTTCCTCTTGCCTCAATATGCTCTTTTAATAATTTTCCGAACATCTCTATTTCCTCCTTTTAATATTTATTATCACTGCAATCCTGCTCGATTTTTACTTTTACTGCATTGAGTTTCTGATAGTTGGATAATTTTACAATAGCTGACTGGAACCGATTTAATGCCTCGGTACGGGCATCATCAAGAGATGTTGTTTCAATCCAGGTTTCATAAACAATTATTTCGCTGTCATTTATCATATGTGTAAGTTTTACTTTGCATTTAGAGCTCATTTTATTCTCCTGTTTGTTTAGTTTTTTGTTTTAAAAACTTGTTTTATTATCCAGGTACTTAATATTTTTATCGAAATCTTACGGCTAATTTGCCCGATCGATTCCGCATTCAGGCCGGAATACACGTTGTACAGCGGGCCACCCTTCCCTTATTTTATTGTGAACTTTAGTTATTTCCAGCAAAGGTTTTGCAATTAAACCAAGGTTAACTAAGAATAATCCTATTTCCCCTGCAGATACTTCTGCCGGAATTACCTGCCAAATCCCGGTAACCGATATTGCCAAAACCAAAACCACACCTAACCATCTGGAAAACTCCGCTGTCGCTTCCGAACATTGTTTCCACAACTCAAACCGAACACGGTTTCTGTAAAAATTTTCCTGATACATATATAAACTTGATTTATCACCTGATGCGAATGCAGAACCTACCGCGGAGACAAACTGCAGAATCCTCAAACTTGTACGCTGAATAAGCCTGCCAAATAACAACGCCAGCAGAAAAGGCGGGATAACCGCCATGAATAATGCCGGCAACCATTTGGGAGCAAGCGACATTTGCCAAATAAACACCGCCGGCAACCCGACCACAGCCGTCCAGAACTCTTTTTGAAACAAATCAAACATCTTCCTTGCATTTTCGCAATCGTTGATTGAGCGGGCAACCCTTTCACCGGGACAGCCATTACCACACCGGATGAACCACACTCGCTGTAATTCTATAAGCATTCGGTCATCAAACATCCGGTTTGTAACTTTTTCAGCAAGCTGTAATAAACCCAATCCGCAAAAAATACCGAGAGCTATCCATCCGTATGGAAGAAGGTCTGAAAGCGCAAAAACAGTGTTGCCTTTGCTGATTTCGTTAAGGACATTTTTCGCAAGCCATCCGCGTACAGGATTAATTACAGCTAAAAAAATATTGGGTATAACCGCAAACACAAACAACCATGGATGAAACTTAAGAATACCTATCAATTCCAGAAGGAGCGGTAAGTGCCCGCCAGCTAAATTCGCATTTTTTGATTTGATTGCATCAGATTTTTCGTTCTTCACAATATAGCCTTTTATTAAGTTTTTTTAAATTCAGCACAATCATTATATACGCTGATTGTTATTTATTTTTCACTTCTTGGGAAACGGTTATATCTTTTCCAAATACAGCAAACCATATAGTTCCCATCAAACCGAATGTGGTTGCGGCAATAAAATTTATTTCAGGTCCGATTGTCCACAGAAATGATCCTGCAAAAGCACTTAGTGCCACTATCGCATCACGGCATAGATAATATATACCGAACGCCGCCGCTTTTTGGTCTTCCGGAGCCAGATCCATAATCAGCGATTTGCGTGTTGGTTCTCCAAACTCCTTAAATCCTCTCAGAATAAACGCAATAACAAGAGGCCAGAATGAATGGCAAAACATTAATACAATTGGAAAAAGAGTAAAATTTATAAAGGTAATGAGCACAAAAAGTTTCTTACCTCCTTTATCGGCAAGCCACGCAACAGGAATATAACATAAAATTGCAGTTGTCATTTCTATTCCGGTCAATATGCCGAACTCTGTACCCGAAACCGCCGATGTTGTTCTACCGGAAACAATATTCATGCACCACAATACAACATAGGCATATGGGATCTGTTCACAAAATCGTATCAATATATCACTGACAAGCAGATTTTTAAGTTCTGGGGAAAATCCAGCCAATAATTTCAATGGGTGATCTTGTTTTTTTATGGATTTATCTATTTTCCCGTCATCTTCAATTAAAATCTGCTGCATAATGATTGCAAGAAGAGCCATTGCCATCGCAACCATAAAGGCAACTCTCACTCCTGTAATTGGCCCCCATAGATCAATAAAGATACCGCCCAAAATAGGACCAACCGCCATGGGAATACGACGAACCAATGAATGCAGAGATACTCCCATCACACGTTTATTTTTCGGCAATGTTTTTGAAACAATATCCATTGATGCCGGCAGTGATATTGCCGTCCACGACAGAAAAAGAAACGATCCCACTATAACCGCTTCCCATCGAGGTACAACAATTACAACCGCAAAACCTGCCATCGCGAGAAAATTGAATACCAAAAGCGCTCGTTTTGCCCCTATACGATCAGATAACCATCCTCCCGGAAAAGAGTACAACGCGGATAGCAAGTTATCGAGCGAATTCAAAAAACCCGGCCAAAGCATACTGCTTCCCATTGCAATCAGATAAACAGGTAAAAACCGTTCAGCCATTTTTTCACCCATTCCCACAAGGATTACCATACTGAGCAACCCCATAATACCTCGTTTAAGCCCGAGAAAATCAGTAGCTTTTTGCCAGAATGTCATATATTCTTTTCTCCTATTGTTTATCAGTTGTAAAATTAATACGCCATAAACGATGGCAATCCGTAAATATTGCGTATGATCCGTCAGGAGCCATAACCGCTTCGGGTTTTCCCATGTTTTCGGGCCATTCTTTCACCGGATTCCACTTAAAATCAGCTATTTGAGCTATCCATGCGCGCGATTCGTCAAATGCCAGTACATGACGGTTTCCAAGCGCAAAAGAATATAGATTGCCATCTTCGGGAGTTTCTATTCGAGAATAAACGCCATCGCGGTATTGCTGGATATTTTTTCGGCCGAAAACAAGTAACCTGTCATTATCCCTGATCAGGGTTCTGCCATCAGGAAATGGGAATCGAGCGGTCAATTGTGTTGTTTCGCTAATTATATCAAGCGAAAAAACAGATCCGCCGTGACAGAGAACAAGTAATTGCCTGTCACCATCAGGAACAATCTCTTCAATCCTCTCCTCCCCGATAGATTTTAGTTTACAAGATAACTTTTCGCCTATCTTCTGGATAAACAACCCTCGTTTGCCTCCCCATACTATTTTTTGGTATAATACGGCAACACCGGATAGCTTGTCATATTCCAGTCCGTTTCCGTTCCAATTTAACGATTCCCAGATTATTCCACCGTCACTGCTTGAAAATATACCGTCACGAGTAGCGAGAAAAACTTTTCCTTCGGGCGAACGGAACATCCGTCTGACATGGAGTATATCGAGCGCTCCACAAATAGGTAGCCATGTATTTCCTCTATCGGCAGTTACAAATGTACCGTATGTAGCACAGGCAATAAAACAGTTCTCACCTATATTCCATATATGTTTAATTCGCCCCACAAATTTAATGTCATCTGATGTAGATTCGGTCATATCAGCTATAATGTTATTTGCCATATCTACAGAATAGATACCCTGTTCACCGGCTATGATAATGCGCCCACAATGATTCGCAATATATAAAGCGCGCGAAAAAACATCATGCTGAAATCGGTATAACTCGGATCCGTTTTTATCGGCCACAATCAATGTCGATTCCTGGATTTTCGCAATTCTCCCGTCATTAAAACAGGTTACAGCCATAATTGGTTTGGACAGAAGATAAGGTTTTGTTTGATCGCCTGTCCATTTACATATAATTCTGCCATCAACTACTGCGCGAATCCGGTCATTTTGTTGTCCGGTCCATAATATTTTCCAGTTTATGCCGTTGTCATTCGATTCAAGAATACGCGGATATCCATCGATTTTTGTTTTAAGCACCGCAACTTCCAAACGCTCGTAATCTCCACGAATCCAGTCGATTTGACCTGCAAGCTCCTGTGACAGGCAGGATTCCCAAATATTGGCGCAATAACGATAAAGATTATTTTTGCCACCCATCCACAAAGTATTTTTCATATCAAATACGCATGTCGGTTCGTCACCAGCAGGCGGTAATACGGAAGAAAACGGTATGCCATCCTTATTGCAACGGCTAATTGTCCAAATTCCATCTTTTTTCCAGGCAACAATAACACCTTCTCCGGACGGACCTATTGCCATAATTTCTTTTCCATCCCAACAGGCAAGGAAGTTTGCTTTGCCGGATTCGATACGATATAAACCAAAACGGCATCCAGCCCATATCAGATCATTATTGCAATAAAAAGCTTTGACATCAGGCCTGTGAACATACGGCAAAGATGATAGTTGATATACACTTTTCATAATGTGTTTCCTCATCCTTTAATTTTCAGTTCAACTCATAAACTAAAATACGAGTTTTAAACCAAGGAAATACGATCTCCCTACAGTTTCTGATTCTTGCTGAAAAGTACCGTCTGCTTTTAAAGTATCCCTTTTGTTTTTTGTGTTAAAAATATTAACCGCATCGAAAAATAGGTCACCGCACTTTGTTATTTTTTGTGTCGCGCGTAAATCCATTGACCATTTATGTGGTTCAACCTGCCGTTCACCACCTACTTTATAAGCTTTTGCGTCGCCTATAAATTTAGCGATCAATCCAAGCGTAGTTTTTGTAGGTTGAAATGTGTAATTTGCACCCAGATTACCTATCATATCGGCTTGTTTGCTAAATGGGCCTTTATAACCATCTGTTCTTTTTAATTCAGAATTAAATAGTGACTGACTTGACCAAAACTCAAAATCAGAGAAAGTCTCATTGATAAATCCGAAATTCAAGCGCTGTTCCAACTCAATACCTTGTGTAAATCCATCTCCCACATTTTTGTATGTAGTTATACTTTTGCCAGATAAAGATTTACCGGAATTTGCCTCATCAATAACATCAGAGATTTCTTTGCGAAAAAGGTTTAGCGCCAGCATATGGTATTTTTCTGCCCAGATTGTGCCGATATCAAAGTTCCATGAATGTGCCGGTTCAAGAGAAGGATTACCTTGCAAATAGTATGTGCTTTTATCATCAATGAAAGGAGAAAGCATGTTCAGAGCCGGACGGTTTACTGTACGTGAAGCCGCCGCGTTTACCGACCAATTGTCGGTTACGCGATACAATGCGTGTAGCGATGGATTAGCGTCTCGCGATGTATCACGACTCGTTGTACCGTTGCCAGCTTCTGATTTGAGCGGTACGAATTCCATCCTGACACCCGGTGTTATACTGAAATTTTTAAAGATAGATATCGTATCCTGCAGAAATACCGCATAATAATCTTCATATAATTTAAAACTATCGCTTCCGGCAGACTTATTTGTTACCTTGCGATCCGGTTTAATTTCAACAGAATAATTTCTATCGTTGCGCTCGCGCGGGCGAATGGCAAACCCAAACCGTAATTCCTGATCAAACATAAATTTGAAAGGAGCGACCAGTTTGCTTCGGAATTGCCAGAACTTTTCATCCACACTTGAGTCTTGTACGGTAATCTTATCAAGACCATAGACACCTCTATTTACAGCTTTTTCCTTATCGTATGGAGCAAATACATCTTTATCTTCAGACGAGATGTAATATCCAATATCCGATTCAAGTGAAAAACCATTGCTGAACGCATGAGTGTTTGTCAGACTAAAACCACGCATTTCCTGATATTTGTTTTCGTTTTTATTCTCGCGTTCCCTTTTGTTTTTTGGTTTAAATTTATTAGTGGTGGATTGGTTGTCTTCAGCAAGACGCATATAAAGAGGGCGAAAATGTAATTCCCCACAAGAATAAAACCACGCAAAATCGGGCATAACACTGAAAGTCTCTATTTTTTGTGTTTTTTTCTCGGTTGAAAGCTCGTTCAATAGACCGGTGGTAGAAACAGAACTGGTTTTTTTGTTTCGCTCAAGAGTATTTTTTTGATAATCCAAAAATAGATTATAACCGACAACATTTTTAAATCGTTCACCAATACCAAATGATACTGAGTTAAACTCATTACCGAAATCAAGGCGATCAAGACCGTTTCCCGCACCAATTTTCCCAATTAGTTCTATTCTCCTTTTATCCGGTATAATACGCGGATCAGCCAGAACACGTCCGCCAATACCATCACTTTCGTATTCCGGAGTAGGATTTCTAAGTATGGTAATACGCTCAATACCAAACGATGAAAGGCGGTTTACCTGAAACTCCCTTTTCTTTCCTGAATCAGGAAGTTGCACTCCACCAAACTCAAAACGCGTGTATTCCTTATCTAATCCGCGAATAAGGAGTTCCCTGTTCTCACCGGTTACACCTGAAAAGTTTACACTTGGCAAGTCATTAAGGATATCGCCAGCATTTTTTTTGTTCGGTTCGCGTTCAAAATCTTTGTAGTCAATTCCGGTTATAGGCGCAATGCTTTCAAGACGTGTGGATTCAATACTTCTTCCGGTTACTGGTGTTCCTATAACTTCGATTGGTGAATCGTTTGTATTTTCAGATTGTATTTCTCCCTTCGCCAATATTGTATTTGTATTAATATAATAAGTAAAGAATACAAGCATGGATATCATTGATTTTAATATAAAATAGCGTTTTTTCTGCCTCAAGACAGAATGATGGCTACGAATATGCATATTTTAGCGTCTCCTAGAAAATAATGCTTATTACTTGATGTTGATGAAGGAATCTTCTTTCAGGGTATATCGGAAACTAAAAGACAATCGTACCGGTCCATTGGGTGGTGGTGGCAAAGGTGTAATTTCCCGCACAATTTCTTTTGTCGCCTGATCCAAGATATCTATTTTACTGCTTTTTAAGATGATTAAGTCGCTTACCGCTCCTTTTTCATCAACATAGAAGGAAATGCGGACTATACCTTCTTTGCGCAATCGCCGGGCAATATATGGATAATGCCGTGCCAACGCCAGACGCGACCGGACCAGAGCTTCATACGATGCCCGTGCATTAGCCATTGTAGTATGACTTTGACGGTTTTCTTTAGATTGTATGGATGGTTCTGATATGCGTGGAAGCGAAGGAGAAATTGCATTGTTTGAATTTACAGGATCAGAAGGTTCATTTGTTTCATTTTCATGATTAGTTTTATCTTTTTCTACAGCAATCTTTTGTTCTGTCTTTTTCGGTTTAACCGGTAGTGGTACGGGTACTTCGTTATCCGGGAATTCTTTTGAAACAGATTCCGCGAATTTTTTATCCTCTATAGGTGGTAACTTATTTTTTATATTTTTATCAGTTATTGGATTCTTTAATCCGGAAGAAGATATTGATTTTGATTCTCTATTGGCAATTGTGGAGTTTAATTTGGATTTAAGTTCTTTCTCAGTTTTTTTTGTTTTATTCGCTACGTTTGGCCTAACAGCCGCCTTAGAAATTCCCGGTTTTACAGTCCGGGCAAAAGAATCAAGCCTGACTTGAACTACACATCCTTTGCGATTTTGATCGGAATAATTAGGTTCATTCCAATGCCCCAGAAGCCCCCACACCGCCAATCCGTGTAACGTGATTGACCCTATTAGTGCGGATATAATCTGAATTTCTGTCCTGAAAATCATTTTCCATTCTCCGTTGCCAGATCAATATTTGCCACACCGGCTGATTTCAGAAGATCCAATACGATTACCATTTTTTGTACAGATAAAGCTTGATCCATCTCCAGACGGACAGGACAATTACTGTTTTTGCTCAAAACTGCTGTAACACGGTTATATAAACTTTCAATAGGAACAGGTTCGGAATTAACAAATATTTGACCGTTTGCCCTGATAGACACGGATAAGAATTTCACGGGAGGTTGTTTCGTTTTCCCTCCATTGGGCAATGTCAGATCTACCGCGGCGGGAACAGCGAAACTGCTGGTTAATGTAAAAAAAATCAGTAAAAGGAATACCACATCTATAAGTGGAGCTATATCCATTTCATTATGACGTCGTCGTGTGCGTGGTATTGGTATCATGATGTATTCCCTTCCATTTTACGCAGACAAACAGTATCTTCAAGTAAATTATGTTGTATTTGAGCTGATATCTTATTTGCCAGTGTATCGAATCCATATAATACAATGCGTGTTGGAATCGATACTGATAATCCCATAACAGTTGTTAGCAGGGCTTCCCAAATACCTCCCGCCAACACTGCGGGATCAGGCCGTCCTCCGAGAACTTCCAATTGGTGAAACGCGGAAATCATACCTGTTACAGTACCGAGCAATCCCAGTAATGGGCATAACTGCACAATCATAGACATAGCGCCCAATCCTGAGTCAACTTTAGCCATCTGTTTTGACGATTCTGTCTGCACAATATCTCTCCATATTTCATCATTCTCTTTTATTGCGCATCGAGCAGTATTAAGAACCTTTGAAATAGGATGATTTTTAGAGGAAAGACCTATCCACCACCAATAGACAAACTGACCGGTTTTCCACAAAATAATTGTTACCGATGCAACTGACATACCTAATATTACCCATGAAACATTCCCTCCTTTTTGCATCAGTATCTGAAACGTCATAATTCGCATCCCTTTTGTGATAAGTGCCTTATATAAGTATTACTAAAAGCATCTCATTATCAGAACAGAACCAAAGCACTTTTATTTTGCTAATCATTTATAATTTTTATATTACATATATTTTTCGCAAAAAAACATTTACCTATCTATAATATTTTAATAGCATTACGTATATTATGTCAAGTGCTTTTATTTTCCTTTATTTTTGTTTTAATGATTTTCTTTCGTAATATCAAATTTAGTGAATACAATCTAAATATCAATCAAACTGAAATATATTTTTAACTAACAAACAAATCCCTGTCAGATTGAACCATTATTTAACTTATCCTATTATCAAATTTTATTAATGGTAACCAAAAGGATAACTATTATTACAATACTGATTATATGTTTGGATTTAGATTAAAAAAAGAAAAACCGCCCGATATTTTAATCAGGCGGTTTTTAGTTTAATATGAGTTGGTGCCGGAGGCCGGAGTCGAACCGGCATGGAGTTGCCCCCGGAGGATTTTGAGTCCTCTGCGTCTACCAATTTCACCACTCCGGCACTTAGTGCCTTTTTGGTTGTTTAAAAATAGATACAATAATTATATCTCTAATGTCAAGAAGATTTATCAATCTTCCGGTTTAAAGTTCAAAGAATCTTTTGTGGCAGTAACCTTAACGGTTTGCCCTTTAAGAATATTTCCGCGCAAAATCTCTTCGGATAAATAATCCTCAACATATTTTTCAATAGCTCTTTTTAAAGGCCGTGCGCCAAGTTTCTGATCATAACCCTTTTCGCATAAAAATTCTTTTGCATCGTTCTCGAGAACCAGTTTGATATTCTTCGCGGCAAGGCGTTTTATAACCTTATCAAGTTCAAGCTCAACAATATGTTTTATATTTGCATGATCCAGAGCGTGAAACACTATAATATCGTCAACCCTGTTGAGGAATTCCGGTTTAAATATTTTTTTCACCTCGCCCATGATTTTTGTTTTCATAGTATCATGGTCAATAAGGTTTTCTCCGGTAGATTTAAAACCGACAGTTGTATCTTTCTTAATCAAATCGGCGCCCGCATTGGATGTCATGACGATAAGTGTATTCCTGAAATCAACATGTCTCCCAAGACTATCTGTAAGTTTACCTTCTTCAAGTACCTGCAGAAGTATATGAGATACATCCGGATGCGCTTTTTCTATTTCATCAAATAGAACCACCGAATAAGGCCTTCTCCTTACCTGTTCGGTCAACTGCCCGCCTTCTTCGTAACCGACGTATCCCGGAGGTGAACCGGTCAATCGCGATACGGCAAACTTTTCCATGTATTCGGACATATCTATCTGGATAACAGCGTCGGAATCACCGAACATTACTTTTGCCAGCGCTTTTACAAGCAATGTTTTTCCTACTCCGGTAGGGCCAAGGAAAATAAAAGAACCAATAGGCCTGCGCGGATCTTTTAAATCAGCCCTCGACCTTCTTACGGCTCGTGAAACCGCTTTTACAGCTTCTTCCTGTCCGATAACGATCTTATGAATTTCCTCTTCCATTCTTAACAGCCTCTGAGTCTCCGATTCTTCAAGAGTGGACACGGGTATGCCTGTCCATTTAGATACTATCTGAGCGATATCTTCGGCAACGATCACTATTTCTTCTTCAGCTCTTGTTTCTTTCCAGCCGGAAAGAACTTTCTCAAGGCGTTCGCGAGCTTCTCTTTCCTTGTCTCTGAGCTGAGCAGCTTTTTCAAAATCCTGTTCTCTTATTGCCTGTTCTTTTTCGAGTTTAAGTTTCTCGCATTCCTTCTCTATCGTTTTTACATCAACAGGCATAGTCATAGCAGATATCCTGGCTTTTGCTCCGGCTTCGTCCATTAAATCGATTGCTTTATCCGGCAAAAACCTTCCGCTTATATATCTGTCCGATAGAGTAGCTGATGCTTCTATAGACTCATCTGAATATTTCACTTTATGGTGGTCTTCGTATTTTTTGCGTAATCCTTTTAAAATGAGTACTGTTTCCTCGACATTAGGCGCCTGAACCATTATTGTCTGGAACCTTCTCTCCAAAGCGGCATCTTTCTCAATATATTTTCTGTATTCATCGAGAGTCGTGGCGCCAATACATTGCACTTCACCGCGAGACAATGCCGGTTTTAAAATATTTGACGCGTCAATAGCTCCTTCCGCCGCGCCGGCTCCAACGATTGTATGTAGTTCATCAATGAACAACAGAATATTTTTTGATTTTCTTATTTCATCCATAACAGCTTTAATTCGTTCCTCAAATTGCCCGCGGTACTTTGTACCAGCGACCATAAGCGCCAGATCAAGAGTGATCAACCTTTTATCGCGCAGAATCTCAGGTACGTTGCCCGCGATGATTTCCTGAGCCAACCCCTCAACAATAGCTGTTTTACCAACACCCGCCTCACCCAACAAGACAGGGTTATTTTTTCTTCTGCGGCATAACACCTGGATTACACGTTCGATCTCATTTTTCCTTCCGATAATGGGATCGAGTTTGCCTTCTCTGGCAAGTTCCGTAAGGTCTCTCCCGAAGGCTGATAACGCAGGGGTTTTATCGGCTTTTTCTATTCCCGGCATAGCGGGTTCTTCTATTGGTTTGGCCAATCCGCTTTCAAGTTCTCTTCTTATTTCGGCTCGCGCCCGTTCAATATCAACATTGAGATTTTTCAGAATCCGCGCGGCAACACCTTCTCCCTCTTTAAGTAGTCCGAGAAGCAAATGTTCTGTTCCGATATATGTGTGGTTCAGGTTTTTCGCTTCTTCTACAGCGAGTTCAATAACCTTTTTCGCACGTAATGTAAGAGGGACATCTCCGATTGCCTTGTTTTCAGGGCCGGTACCCACTGCTTTTTCAACTTCCATCCGAATAGTCTCGAAATCAACGCCCATTGATCTGAGCACATCAACAGCGACACCCTGTCCAAGTTTAATAAGACCTAAAAGTAGATGTTCCGTACCAATATAGTTGTGATTAAACCTATCGGCCTCTTTCCTTGCGAGGATGATTACTTGTTTTGCTCTGTTAGTAAATCTGTCAAACATTTGTTTTCACCTCATTTAATAGCTTATATTTATTATCAATTTTATTTATTTTTCTCAAGCCGGTTACGGATTAAACTCGCTCGTTTTATATCTCGTGCATCCGGATCAAGGGTTTGTCCGGTTTTCAACTGTAAATGAGCAGGTTGAGTTAATATGAACAATTCGTTGATTGTACCTTTGTCTATTCCTTCAATATAATTCATATCCATTCCAAGTCGCAAAGCGGATAAAAGAGCAATTGTTTCTTTAGTTGAAATAAGATGCGCGTTAGTCAAAATACCATATGCCCTGCCAACTCTGTCTTTTAATTTTTCTTCGCCTGTTTTGCGAAGCATTTCTCTTGAATTTCTCTCATGTTCAATTACAAGGTCAATAACACGTATGATTCCTGAAATAATCTCTTTTTCTTTTTTGCCTAAAGTTATCTGATTAGACACCTGGAAAAGGTTTCCCAAAATTTCAGATCCTTCACCATAAAAACCTCTCACCGCCAACCCCAGTTTTAAAACAGCCTGCATTACCTTATTTATAAGATCCATAAGCACAAGACCGGGCAAATGAATCATAACGGATGCCCTCATACCGGTACCAACATTAGTCGGACAAGAGGTAAGATAACCTAAATCAGGAGAATAAGCGAAATCCAAATATTTTTCTAATTCCGAATCCAGTGTATTTATTAAATCCCAACATTCTTCAAGGCGAAACCCCGCTTTCAATACCTGGATTCTGAGATGGTCTTCCTCGTTGATCATAATGCACAAATCGTGTTTTCTGCTCACAGCGACAGCACTGCCTATCTGAGCTATTAGATGTTCTTTACTAATAAGATGCTTTTCGAGCAACATTTGTTTATCCAGATCGGTCAAATCCGACATTTTCACAACAAAACCATCCTTAAAAAAGCCTGTTTTATCGATAGCCGACAATATTTTTTCCATAACTTCGATATTGGTTTTGTGTTCTCCCCTGTGTGGAAAAGGATAGCCATTGATATTCCTTGCAAGCCGGATACGCGAACTGATCACAATATCGCTGTTAGGGCCGTCGCCATTTAACCATTCACTTTTTGAGTCAATTAGATCCGCAAGATTCATAATTTATTTATCCGAATTAATTTCTTTTTCGATTTCCCGTATTTGATCCCTTAATTGAGCTGCTTGCTCATATTCTTCTTTCTCAACTGCGATATGCAGTTCTTTTTTCAGTTGATTCAACTTTTCTTCCGGTGATACATGTTTTTCTTCGTCCGGTGTTGTTTTGGCAAACTGTTTTCCAGCGTGTTTTGAGCTTTTATGAATAGTTTTTATCAAAGATTCCAAAGGAACCTTAAATGTCTCATAACACTCCGGACAGCCTAATCTGCCTGATTTTCTAAATCCGGTAAAACTCAATCCGCAACCTTTGCATACGGGATCTTCAAAGCGTGTTCCTGTATCCATTTCAGCAAGCCCTGATAACAAATCGGATATGGAAAACGGAGATTGAACCCCAACACCTTTAACTTTCGCGCATTCTTCGCATAAATCCATTTTTATCATCTGATTATGGACTATTTCCGTATAATGCACGGTAGCCTCGTTTTTATGGCATATATCGCAAAGCATAATATACTCCGTTTTATTTTTTTATATTCCCACAAATATAGAAACGAAAATATAAGGTATAGTTTAATTAATCCGCGTTTACAAGCGCGCCGTCGACCAGATTCAATCTGACATGGCCAATTTTTGCGAGATCGAGGTTATGAGTTACAAGGACAAAAGCCTGTTTCATTTTTTCATTCAGGTTCATAATAATTTCCTGAATTTCAGAACTGGAAACTTTATCGAGGTTGCCTGTCGGTTCGTCAGCAAAAATAATATCCGGTTCATTCATGAACGCGCGGGCTATTGCTACCCTTTGCTGTTCTCCTCCAGACAATTGAGACGGTTTATGTTTTAATCGGTGACTGAGTCCAACTTGTTCGAGCAACGATTTTGCTCTATCCAGTTTTTGGTTATGGCTAAGACTATTTTTCCTTATCAAAGCAGGCAATAATACATTTTCCACAGCGTTAAATTCAGGCAAAAGATGAAAAAATTGAAAAATGAATCCAAAAGCTTTATTTCTCAATTCCGCTTTATTTTTATTGCTGAGCGAAGTCGATTCAACCCCGCGGTAATACACTTTCCCGCGGGTAGGTTCATCGAGTAATCCGAGTATATGCAAAAGAGTGCTTTTTCCTACTCCGGACGCGCCGGATATACTAACAAATTCACCTTTTTTTATACTCAAATCGATACCTGTAAGAACATTTATTTTTTCTTTGCCCGATTTATAAACTTTCCAAAGATCATGTGTTTGTATTATTATATCGTCTGCTTTTAAAATATTATTAACCATTATCTGATAATCTCTATTTGATTTTTTATTTTATTCGTATCTTAATGCTTCCACCGGATTAAGGATTGAAGCTTTCCAAGCCGGGTAAACTGCCGCAATTACGCTTATAAAAATGGAACATAACGCTATTACTGTTGTGTCCCAGGCTGAAATATACGCAGGGATTTTGTCAAATAAATATATATCTTTGGGAAAAACCTCAAATCCAAACATTTTTGAAACGAAATCAGCTATATAATCTATATTTTCTACGATCAGGTCTCCACAAATCACTCCCAGAATCGTACCGATTATTCCAACAAGAAACCCCTGAAACAAGAATATTTTCATTACGCTTACGCTTGAAGCGCCAATCGATTTCAATATTCCGATATCTTTGGTTTTTTCCATTACAGTCATAACCAATGTGCTTGAAATATTAAAAGCAGCAATTACTATTGCCACAACAAGTATAATAAACATAACCACTTTCTCTGTCTGTATTGCCCGGAACAAATTTTTATTTCGCTCAAGCCATGTTCGCGCGAAAAACGGGAACCCGAGTTTCTTGATTATGGTATTTTTAATCAAAGATGATTTATCAAAATCAAACAACTGAACACTTATGCCAGAGACAACTTTTACGCCTAAAAATTTCTGGTATGTATCGAGAGGCATATAAATAAAATTAACATCAAAATCATACAACCCTGAAGAAAATATTCCCTCGACCACGCATTTGAGTTCCCTCGGTATCATTCCGAAAGCGGTTGATGATTTTGAAGGGAGATTGATTACCACAGTGCTTCCGACAGATATTCCGAAATACCTCGCGAGCTCTGTTCCTATAAGAATTCCTTTCTCAGACAACTTATAATGTCCTTCTTTGATATATTTTTCCAGATCGGAGACTTTATTTTCGTCTTCTGGATTTATACCTTTCAGTATAATTCCTTTACCTCCGGATTGAGTTCTTATCAATGCTTCACCAATCAAAAAAGGAGCGGAAGCTTTGATCTCTTTCAGATCCCGCAGTTTGTTTTCCAGCGCCTGATAATTGTCGATTCCTTTGCCGAGTTGGCTTTCAATAGTAATATGCGAATTCATGCTTATCATTTTGGTTTTGAGGTCACGCTCAAATCCGGTCATAACTCCGATTACGACAATAAGAGTCATAACTGAAATCATTATCCCGAGCAATGAACACATTGTAATAAAAGGAACAAACTTTTCTCTTCGTTTTGAACTCAAATACCGCAATGTTACAAAAAACTCATAATTTATAAAACGCATAGATATCTTCTTTCTGAAATCAGGATAAACTCTCGGGTTTAAGCTGTGGGAACAGTACAACGTCTCTTATGGAATCCGAATCTGTCAGAGCCATGACAAGCCTGTCTATACCGATACCAAGCCCGCCTGCCGGTGGCATACCGTATTCCAGAGCCCGCACAAAATCATCATCAATTTGTTTTTCATCGCCGGCCTGTTTGATGAATCTTTCTTTTTGTTCAATAGGATCATTAAGTTCTGAATAAGCGTTAGCCAGTTCCTGACCGCGAACAATCAGCTCAAAGCGCGCGGTAAGATCCGGGTTACCATCAACAGTTTTAGCCAGCGGACATAAACTTGCGGGATAATGGGTAACGAAAGTAGGCTGATACAAATTCGGCTCAACTAAAGTCTCAAAAGCCTCACAGAGTATCTCGTCACGAGTCATGTTCTGCGAAACATCCACCTTAAGCCCGCGAGCAGTTTCAAAAGGATCGGCAACAGTCATGAAATCGACTCCGGACGCTTCTTTAACCGCATCAACCAGAGTGATTCGTTTCCATGGAGGAGTAAAGTCCAATTCCCTGCCGTCTTTCATCTGTTTTTTTGTTGAACCCCAAACCTGAATGGCAAGAGAACTCACCAATTCTTCGGTAAGTTTCATCATTTCCTCGTAATCACCATACGCCTGATAAACCTCAAGCATAGTGAATTCCGGATTATGGCGCCTTGATATGCCCTCATTCCTGAAATTGCGGTTAAGTTCATACACTCGCTCAAGGCCGCCCACGAGAAGTCGTTTTAGATATAATTCCGGCGCTATTCTCAAATAAAGATCTACTCCAAGAGCGTTGTGATGTGTTTTAAACGGTTTAGCGGTAGCACCACCGGCAAAATGCTGCATCATAGGAGTCTCAACCTCAAGGAAATTGCGCTGATCAAGAAAATTACGTATGCTTTTGACTATTTTGCTTCTAAGAATAAACACTTCACGCACATCATCATTCATAATCAGATCGACATATCTCTGGCGGTACCTTGTTTCAACATCTTTTAGCCCATGCCATTTTTCAGGTAAAGGAAGAAGAGATTTGCTCAGCAAATCAAATCTGTTTACTTTTACAGTAGGTTCGCCCATATGGGTTAAAAAAGTATCGCCTTCCAATCCGATAATATCTCCGGTATCCAATTTTTTAAAAATCGCGAAGTTTTCCTCACCGACAATATTTTTTTGAACATATATCTGTATTTTGCCGGATATATCTTTCAAATCGGCAAAAACGCTTTTTCCGTGTTCCCTGTACGCCATGATTCTGCCCGCGATTTTCACCGGTGCGCCTTCTTTGAAATCGTCTTTTATCTGTTTTATAGTACCTGCGCCTTCGTATTTGCGCCCATACAGGTTCAGTCCTTTTTCTTTCAGTTCTTCAAGTTTTTTCAACTTCAGTTGAAACAGATGGCCTCTATCTTCTTCCATTTTAGTACCTATGGTTTTGTGTTATTTAATGAAACCTCAGTTAGATTCTGCTTATAAAACAATTATGTTATTTTGCAGGATGTTTCAGTTTGGTCATTTTTAAAAACGATTCTATAAAATTATCTATTTCGCCATCCATAACGGCTGTTACATTGCTTGTTTCTTCGAGTGTGCGGTGATCTTTCACCATTGAGTATGGATGCATCACATACGACCTGATCTGGCTTCCCCACGCGATATCATCTTTTTCGCCGTATTCCTGCAACAATTTTTCATCGCGTTCTTTTTGTTGAAGTTCAAAAAGGCGCGATTTCAAAATTTTCATGGCAAATGCCCTGTTTTTATGCTGTGAACGCTCATTCTGGCACTGAACCACAATACCTGTGGGCAAGTGAGTAATTCTCACCGCCGAATCGGTAACGTTAACATGTTGCCCGCCTGCGCCGGATGAACGGTAAGTATCCACTCGCAAATCTTTTTCATTTATTTCGATATCTATCTCGTCCTCAACTTCCGGGATCACGTCAAGTGAAGCAAAAGAAGTATGCCTTCGTTTGTTTGCGTCAAAAGGGGATATTCTCACCAACCGGTGTACTCCTTTTTCCGCTTTGAGGTATCCGTAAGCATATTCTCCTTCCACCAAAAACGTTATGCTTTTTATACCGGCTTCTTCACCGGGTAGAAAGTCGGTAACTGTCATTTTATACCCTTGATTCTCAATCCATCGAGTATACATTCTGTTTAACATGCTTACCCAATCACAGGCTTCCGTTCCGCCCGCGCCCGAATGAATAGTAACGATAGCACTATTCATATCATGCTCTCCGCCAAGCATTTTTTTAAACTCAAGTTTATGCAGGTTTTCTTCAATATGATGTAATTCGGTTTCGAGTTCATGTAATATGGTCTCATCTTCTTCCGACTCAACAAGATCAAGTAAAGACTGAACGGAATCGCAGTCTTTTTTTATTTTATTCCACGGATCTACCCACGCTCGCAAAAGTTTGGCTTTATCGATAATCTTTTTTGCCGCGAGGTTATCATCCCAAAATCCATTTGACGCCATAATTTTTTCGAGTTCGGATAAATCGGAGGCCATTGTCTCCAAATTAAAGATACCCCCTTAGCTGTTCCAGCCGATCTTTCTTATCCGCCAAATTAGCTTTTAGCTCTTCCAACATTAACAGTAATCCTCCTTATCAGAATTTTTCCAAAAGAATATACAAAAGAAACCATTAAAAGTAAAACAGAAATCACCGACGGTACATAAAAAAATAGTTCCCCGAATTTTGTGTAAAACGTCATTACAGGCTTTTCTTTTTTAGGGATATCGACGCTCATATACCCCTCTTCAAAAATCGGCGATCCGTTTTTACCGTAATAAATATCAAATTTTCCGTCTGCGCCCACATATCCGCTAATACCGGTATTCGAACACCTTACAAACGGTGTTCTATTTTCAACAGCCCTGAACATAGCCATAAAAAAATGCTGATACGGAGCTGAAGTTTTCATATACCATGCATCATTTGTAACATTAACAATAAAATCAGCGTTTTGATAAGGTATTTTCCTTACCAGATCCGGGAAAATATCCTCAAAACAAATAGATACACCAAACCGGAATTTATTCAGTTCAAATATTTTCGACTCTTCCCCGAAAGTAAAATCCTCAAAAGGGACAATCGATTCGAGTTTAGGCAGTATTTTTGTTAAAAATTTTTTATTTGGTATATATTCGCCATAAGGGACAAGATGAATCTTATCATAGGTTACAACCAAATCTTCTCCCGGTTTTACAAAATAAACGCTATTATAATACGTATATCTATCTTTTTCAACTTTAAGCTTGTTTCCTCCAAACAGCATGGGAACCTTCAAAGTTTTAATCAAATCAAATATCAGATAAGTCGACTTTTCATCATAATTAAAAAAACCCGGCAGACTGCTTTCGGGCCAGATTATCAAATCAGGATTATTTTTCGCCGCGGATTCGGTTAAATTCTTATAACGCTGTAAGATTTCATCCTGCGAAAACTTGTCCCATTTTATGCTTTGCGGAATATTCGCCTGAATCAAAGCGACTTTCAGTTTATTTGGAGATATGTTGTTTTTAAAATAATCCGCTCTCTTTTCTCCCCATTCCCGTAAAAGTGTTATCGCAAGAAAAAAAAGAACAAGAGGCACAATTGATTTTAAAATAAGTTTTGCGATAACTTCGCTTCGTTTCATGGATTCAGCGAAAATAGCCGATATTTCCTTTATAGAATAATAAAACAGAATGTTTCCTAAAACAGCTATAAAAGATAACCCCGAAACACCAATATATTCAGTTATTTGAATTAAACGATAATCATTATAAAATGAATATCCGAGATTATCCCACGGAAACCCGGTCATCACGATTGCCCTGAGGTATTCCGTAAAACACCACACAACAGGCGCGGTAAACAAATAATTTAATTTTAGAGATTTCTTCAGCCATATTATTGAACAAATAAATAACGGGAAATACAGTGCAAGGTAAAGTATCAACCCGCAAGTACCGGCAAACGTAATGTTAACCAGCCAGTAAATTAATCCCGCAAAAAAAATTATGCCGGAGAAATAACTCAGGAAGAATGATTGTTTCAAGGTTTTGCCATCTACAGCGAAAAACAAAGGCACAAGAGCAACCCATATCAAAGGATAATAACCATACGGCGGGAATATCATAACCAGCATAAGACCGGTTAAAGACGCAAAAATCCAGCCCGAAAACTTTTTAATCAATTTTCTGTCCATATTTTATAATTTCAGCTTCCACAACACTTTTTATATTTTTTCCCGCTTCCGCAAGGGCACTCGTCGTTTCGCCCGACTTTCGGAATCGATCTTCTGATAGGTTTGCGGGCTGTCCGGAGAGCAAAGTTATCTTCCGGTGAATTGGTGTATATTTCACCATCCGAGGAAATTTTTTCAAATACAGTTTGAGGTTGTTCGTTTAAAAACTGTTCCTGCAAATTCTCCAGTATATTCTGTTGCTGATCCATAGGAACTAAAGTCGCTTTGAATACGGTTCCCACAATTTCTTTTCTTATATCATCAACAAGTTCGGAAAACAATGTGTATGCTTCCTGTTTATATTCTATTAACGGGTCTTTCTGCCCGTAACTGCGGTATCCGATATCATGGCGCAGGTTATCCATATTGTACAGGTTCTCAATCCAAAGTTTATCTATTGTCTGAAGAGCGATCCATTTTTCAAGCTGTCGCATTTTTTCAGGTGATTCAAACGATTCTTTCGCCTCATAATTTCTTTTTATAAACTCAATTGACCGTTTGGCGATCTCATCGCTGTCATTGATCTTTTTGAGTTCCGCGATTGGTATTGGAAAGAGGAATGTTTCTCTCCACCATACCGAAAATGCTTCCAGATTCCACTCACTGCTGGAAACTTTTGATGGGGCATACTGGTCAACTCTTTTTGCTATTTCTTCATTGATCATATCAAGAATCATTTCCTTTACGGCTTCGCCCCTAAGGATCTGATTGCGGTAACCATATATTACTTCGCGCTGTTTGTTCATCACGTCATCGTATTCCAGAGTATGTTTACGAATCGAGAAATTGCGTTGTTCAACTCGTTTCTGGGCAGACTCTATAGCACGGTTGAGCATCGAATGGGTAAGTGGTTCGCCTTCCTCAATTCCGATTTTTTCCATGATTCCGGCTATTCTGTCTGAACCAAACAATCTCATCAAATCGTCTTCAAGAGAAATATAGAATCTTGAGGAACCTGGATCCCCTTGCCGGCCGGATCGTCCTCGAAGCTGACGGTCAATCCTTCGGCTCTCATGGCGTTCCGTACCTATTACATGAAGTCCTCCATAAAGTTTTTTATATTCATCCCCCATTGATTTCTTAAAAATAAACTCGCCTTGTTTGAGTTTGCGCGGATCAGTAACCAGCACATCAGGCCCAAGTTTAATATCGGTACCTCTACCTGCCATATTTGTCGCTATGGTAACAGATCCTTTCTGACCTGCCAAAGCGACAATTTCCGCTTCTTTTTCATGGTATTTCGCGTTAAGCACCTGATGAGATACCTTCTTAAGTCTAAGCAACCTGCTCAATACCTCTGAACTTTCTACAGAAATTGTACCGACCAAAACAGGTTGTCCTCTATGATAAGACTCTATTATCTCGTCAACAATAGCGTTATATTTCTCTCTTCGTGTTTTATATATCACATCATCCAAATCAAGACGCCGGATAGGCTCATTTGTCGGTATAACGACTACATCGAGTTTATAAATCCGGCTGAATTCCTCCGCTTCTGTTTCCGCGGTACCGGTCATACCGGCGAGTTTTTCATACATTCTAAAATAATTCTGTATTGTAATGGTCGCGAACGTCTGAGTTTCGCGCTCAATTTTTACACACTCTTTTGCCTCAAGTGCCTGATGTAATCCGTCACTGAACCTTCTTCCCGGCATGAGTCTTCCCGTATACTCATCGACAATTAATACACGGTTATCATTTACGACATAATCCACGTCTTTCTCAAACAAAGAAAACGCGCGCAACAACTGAGACATGTTGTGTATTTTTTCGTTAGTCTCTTCATATTTTTTCTGCATGGTTCTCTTCTGGATTTCTTTATCCACATCCTTCAATGATTCATCTTCGTCAATTTCCTGAGTAAGGGTAATAATATCAGGAATTATATATTCTTCAGGATGAGCAGGGTTTAAAGTTTCCCTACCTTTTTCGGTAAGGTCAACAGTGTGGCTTTTTTCATCGAGTACGAAATACAGTTCTTCTCTTAATTCATGAGCCTCTTGTTTTTTCATGTCACTGAGCATCTCAAGCTCGGTTTTTTCGACCAGTTTTCTTATTTTGGTATCTTCAAGCAATTTAAGAAACTGTTTATTTTTGGGTGTGCCTTGTGAAACCTGATAAAGCTTGATACCGGCCATATCCATATCGCCATCTGAATCGATAAGCTGTTTTGCTTCACCCAGTAATTTGTTGCACAACATCGTCTGTTTGCGTACCAATCCTTCGACAACAGGCCTGAGTTTATCATATTTGTGGGTGGATACACTTACCGGCCCGGATATAATAAGTGGTGTTCGCGCTTCGTCTATCAGGATGGAATCAACTTCATCGACTATGGCATAATAATGCCCGCGCTGAACCTGATCTTCAAGGTCAAGTGCTCCGTTGTCACGCAGATAATCAAATCCGAACTCTGAATTCGTACCGTAAGTTATATCAAGGTTATACTGTTCTTTGCGCTCGTCCCGTTCCATGTCGTGTTGAAGGCATCCTACAGTTAAACCGAGATATTTAAATACGCCTCCCATCCATTGGCTATCACGACGCGCAAGATAATCGTTTACAGTAACAACATGAACACCACGCCCTGTAAGTGCGTTCAAATAAACCGGCATTGTCGCAACAAGAGTTTTGCCTTCACCGGTAGCCATTTCCGATATTTTGCCCTGGTGAAGTACAATCGCGCCTATGATCTGTACATCAAAAGGAACCATATCCCATTTAACTTCGTGGTTACAAACAACCCATGATCTGCCACACAACCTTCTGCAGGCGTTTTTGACCACCGCAAACGCTTCAGGCATAATTGAATCTGTTGTTTCCCCTTTTTTTATTCTCTGTTTAAATTCTTCGGTTTTCGCTATAAGCTGTTCTTCGGTTAATGACTGGTATGATTTTTCAAGCTCATTTATTTTCTCCACAATCGGTTTTAATTTACGCAACGCGCGTTCATTTTGTGTACCGACTATTTTTTTTAATATGGCTGCAAACATATTTATATATCCTTTCCCGATATTGATTTTAAAACAAAAAAAATAACATATTTCCTTTTTTATTGGAAATAATTATTTTATCAAAAATAGTTTATCAAAGATTTAATTTATTAATTTCAGATAATAAGATTAATAATACGCTAAAAAGTTTTCGATTTGAATATTTATTTATTGTGCGGGAATAATGACTCATTTCACTTTATTTTTAATAATTGCCAGCAACTCCGACAATTCATCGGATTTAAATAAAAAAGCTACCAGTATATACACCACTGCACCTATTGTAACCGGAACAAAACCTGTAATGATATTTGAAATTTTACCAGAACTAAACATGTTGTTCAAATATATATATGACAAATATGCGATAACCGACATAGCAAAAGTAGCTATTGATGATATTTTTAGTGATCGGTAAAACGCAGGGTTGAAAAACGCCCCGACTTTTTTATTCAATCCTCGTATCATCATAAATAAACCTAAAAAAGCGGTCAGAGATGTGGCCAGAGCCAATCCGCCTTGTTTTAATGGAAACATCAGGATTAAATTTAGGATAACGTTAATAATTAAGGTAATTATCCCTATTTTTACTGGTGTTTTGGTATCTTGTAACGAATAATATGCCCTGATTATCACTTTAGAACAGCAATAAGCGATAAGGCCTATACTGTAAAAAGCCAGAGCGTATGATGTGGCTATTGTGGATTCCCTGCCGAATTGATTATGTTCATAAATCATCCTTATTATCGGATAACTTAAAATCATCAACCCCAAAGAAGCCGGCAAAGTAATAAAAACCATCATCTGCATCACTCTGGATAATACGTTCTTAAAATCTTCATATTTTTTTGCCGCCGCATGGTGAGATAACAAAGGGAAAGAAGTTGTGGCAAGTGCCACACCGAACAAACCTATAGGTAATTGTATAAGCCTATTGCTGTAATATAGACTCGATGCCGCGCCTTCACCGATTATAAACGCTAAAAACCTGTCTACCACAAGATTTATTTGATAAATCGACAATCCCAGTACCGCAGGAAGCATTAGAGTCCATACTTTTTTAACTCCCTCGTCTTTCAAATCGAATTCAAATTTATATTTCATCCCGTATTTCTTACACATCATGTAGTGGGATGCAAACTGTACAATTCCACCTACAGATATTCCAAGAGATAAAATCAATACCTTCGTCCATAAGCTCATAAATGTAATATTTACAAGAAAAAGCATAACAACAATAAAAACAATATTTTGTATTACCGGTGAAAAAGCAGGAAGGAAGAAATGATAAAATGTATTCAGAATACCCATAAAAAGAGCAACATCGCAAACGAAAAACATATACGGGAACAAAACAACAGACAATATTATGATTTCACGCATGCGAATAGATAAATTAAACTGGAGGATAATTCCCGATACGATCCAAGATATCATAATAATTACGATCAGCAATATTGATAAAGCTGTCAATGCTTTATTTACAAAATTCCAGGCGCGTTCCTTGCCATCTTCATGCAGGTATTTAGCGAACATAGGCACAAACGCTCCTGTAAGGGCCCCTTCCCCCAACAGTGTGCGAAACATATTTGGAATTGTATAAGCGATAACAAAAGCATCCCACGTATAAGATGTTCCGAATAATACAGCTGAGAGAACATCTCTTACCAACCCGAGCACCCTGCTCAACATCGTAACAGATCCGAATATTCCGGCAGATTTTGTTATCGATTTCTGATTTGTTTTTTGATCTGAACTCATAAGTTACCTGAATTTGAGGGATTTGCGTATGAAAAATATATTTCCGCTAATTCTGATAAACTTGGATTAACGATAGAATTAGATTCTTCTCATCACTATAGTGGCGTTATGCCCTCCGAATCCCAGAGAATTTGACAGAGCGACATCGACTTTTGTTTCTCTTGCCTTGTTCGGCACATAATCCAGATCGCATTCAGGATCAGGGTTATCCAGATTTATTGTCGGAGGGATAATCCCATGTTCAATAACTTTAGCGCAAACTATCGCCTCTATTCCGCCTGCCGCGCCGAGAAGGTGTCCGGTCATTGATTTTGTGGAGCTCACGGGAATTTTTTTCGCGTTATCACCAAAAACATTTTTTATCGCGAGCGTTTCTATTTTATCATTCAATGGAGTAGAAGTTCCATGGGCATTGATATAATCTATTTCATCCGGATTTATCAATGAATTTCTCAGCGCCATCTCCATACATTTTGTTGCTCCTGCTCCGTCCGGATCGGGAGCTGTCATATGATACGCGTCTCCCGTACATCCGTATCCGATAAATTCGCAGTATATTTTGGCGCCACGTTTAACAGCGTTATCGTATGATTCCAGAACAAGAATTCCTGCGCCTTCGCCCATTACAAAACCGTCGCGATCCATATCGAATGGCCTGCTTGCTTTCTGAGGTTCATCATTCCTTGATGACAAAGCTTTTATGGAACAGAATCCCGCCAACCCTAATTGTGTTATCGCGGATTCTGTTCCACCTGTGATCATTATATCGGCATCGCCTAAAGCGATATGCCTGTAAGCTTCACCAATAGCATGTGTTCCTGATGCACATGCCGTAGTTACACATAAATTCGGCCCTTTTAAATTATACCAAATAGATACATAACCTGAAGCCATATTAGTTATCAACATAGGTATAAGAAATGGGGAAACTCTCGACGGCCCTTTTTCCAGTAAAATTTTATACTGGTCTTCAATTACCTGAAGTCCGCCTATTCCTGAACCGATAAGAACACCTGCTGAAAAAGGATCGATAGAAGTAAAATCGATTCCGGAATCATCAACAGCCATTTTAGCCGCGCAAATAGCGAACTGGACAAATCTGTCCATTCGCCTCGATTCCTTCTTTGATATTACCCCTTCAGGATCGAACCCTTTCACTTCAGCGGCAATTCGAGTGGAAAAATCCGATGCATCAAACAGAGAGATATTACCCACACCACTTTTACCCTGACAGATTGATTCCCAAAACACATCCATTGTATTTCCCACAGGGGACACAACGCCAAGGCCAGTGACAACAACTCTGCGTGGTTGAAAATTCTTCCTCATTTCCTAACCTTTATTTTAAAAAGATTAAATTATTTTTCCTGGCTGTGGGCTTTTATATAAGTAACCGCATCGCCAACTGTTTTTAATTTTTCAGCGTCTTCATCAGGTATTTCGGCTTTAAACGCTTCTTCAAAAGCCATTACGAGTTCAACTTGATCGAGAGAATCGGCACCTAAATCTTCCACGAAAGAAGCGTCTATAGTCACTTCTTCAGCATTTACGCCCAATTGTTCAACTATAATTTCTTTTACTCTCTCTTCAACTGACATATAATGTCCTCCATCTTATTAATTTTCGGTTTTGGATTTTGCATCGCATATAATATAATATAAATTCCCAATTGTATATAAAAATATATATCAATTAAATTTTTATATCCTTAATTAACTACATTACCATACCGCCACTTACATTTAATACATGGCCTGTTATATAATTTGAGAGATCCGACGCGAGAAATAAAACGGCATTAGCCACATCTTCCGGCAACCCTAACTTTTTCAATGGGATTTGTTCCAGCATTTGATCTTTTATTTCATCTTTAAGAGCATCAGTCATAGCGGTTTTGATAAAACCTGGAGCGATGGCGTTAACACATATTCCTCGCGGCCCGAGCTCTCTGGCTATTGATTTGGTAAACCCGATAATACCGGCTTTTGAAGCGGCATAATTCGCTTGTCCGGCATTACCCATAATCCCTATAATTGAAGCGATATTTATCATCTTACCGCTTTTCTGTTTCATCATCGGGCGATAAAGCGCTTTGGTAAAATTAAATGTTCCTTTCAAGTTTACCGCGATAACCGCATCCCAATCGTTCTCAGTCATTTTTATCAATAACTGATCACGAGTAATACCGGCATTATTGACAAGTATATCAATTGCTTTATGCTTGTCAATAATTTTCGCGACCGTAGTTTCCACATCTTCGAAACTTGCCGCGTTTACCTTAAAAAAATCAACCTTTATATTTTTCGATGATAAATCGGCAACAGCTTCAGCTCCAAGATTTTCATCAAGATCACACAATATTACGTTTGCTCCATGGTTGCCTAATGTTTCCGCTATGGATTTTCCTATTCCTCGTCCTCCGCCTGTGATGAGAGCGTTTTTACCGCTTAAATTCATAACTGCTCCTCCATTATTGGATTATTTGCTGGGATATCATTTTTTCTATTTCAATAAAATCAGGTTCCGATTCTACACTTACACAAACCGTCTGGCGGTCAATCCTGCGGATTAATCCTTTAAGAACTTTACCGCATCCGGGTTCAATAAACATTTCCACTCCATTGGATATCATAAAATCTACGGTTTCATTCCAATGAACCGAGCTCACAATTTGTCGAATAACAGATTCTTTTATCTCCTGGGAATCGGTTTTAACTTTCGCGTCGCAATTTGTTATAACCGGAATCTTCGGATTATTGAATACTATGTTGGCAACTTCTTTTTCAAGCTTTTTCTTAGCTGATTCCATAAGTGGAGAGTGAAACGCTCCGCTGACATTCAGTTGCACAACTTTAAATCCACTGTTTTCCGCATCCGAAGAAGCCTGAGCTACAGCATCTTTGCTTCCTGAAATAACAATCTGTCCCGGACAATTTAAGTTTGCCATAGCGAGAATTTTACCTACAGCAACCTGTTTTTCCACAATTGCCTTGACCTGATCTTTCTCCGCTCCTACGATAGATGCCATGGCTCCAAGAGTCTGTGCACAAGCCTCCATCATAAAAGTCCCGCGTTTGCGCACCAGCATCAAACCGTCTTCGAAACTAAACACACCCGCAGATGTCAACGCTGTAAATTCACCAAGGCTTAACCCGGCAACATAATCCGGTTGCCAGTCGGCAGGCATAATCTCTTTCACAATAAGGTATCCGATATACCCCAGAGTATATATGGCTACCTGGCTGTTATCAGTTCTTGTCAACTCTTCTATCGGACCGTTTTTACAAAGTTCCCGCAAGTCAAACCCAAGAATTTCATTAGCCCTGCTCATTACATCATTATAGATGGGATATTTGCTTAAACCTTCTCCCATGCCAACATACTGCGCCCCTTGCCCCGGAAAAACAACAGCTGTTTTTTTCATTATAAATTCCTCAATTTAATTATCATTTTTTACCATTTTAAAGTACATGCCGCCCATGTAAGACCGCTTCCGAAAGCCACAAGAACGATAATATCGCCTTTTTTCAGGTTACCGTTTCTATTCAGCTCATCTAAAGCGATAGGAATGGAAGCAGAGGAAGTATTCCCATATCTATCAAGGTTAATTATAACTTTCTCTATAGGAATGTTTAATCTTTTGAGTGCGCCTTCTATGATTCTTATATTAACCTGATGCGGTATAATATATTTTATATCCTCGCATGAAATACCGGATTTCACGATGGATTCTTCAACGAGGTCTTTCATTTTATTTACGGCCCATTTATATAGTTCGTTGCCTTTCATTTTTATGTAATGTTCCCTGTTATTGACCGTTTCAGCTGAAGCAGGTTTCGCTGTGCCTCCTGCCGGAACTTCAAGCATATATGATCCGGATCCGTCAGCGCCGAGACATTTATAGAGAACTTTAGTGGCGTTAGAAATATTATTCTGTTCAAGAACAACTGCACCGGCACCATCACCGAAGAGAACACATGTTGACCTATCGGTCCAATCGGTAATTTTTGATAAAGATTCTGCGCCAATGATAAGGACATTCTTATAACATCCTGAATTTATATATGCGAATCCTGAAATCAACGCATACAGGAACCCTGAACATGCGGCAGAAAGATCAAAGGCGGCGGCATTAACAGCGCCGATTTTTTTCTGGACAAGACAAGCGGTTGATGGGAACATATAATCTGAAGTTACGGTCGCAACGATAATAACGTCTATTTCCTCCGGTTTCCTGCCTGCTTTTTCGAGAGCTTTTTGAGCGGCCATGGCGGCCATATCAGATGTAGTCAAACCGTTTTTAGCTATTCGCCGTTCGCTGATGCCTGTTCTGGTAATTATCCATTCATCGCTTGTATCTACCATTTTTTCAAGATCTTGATTTGTTAATACTGAGTCAGGAAGGAAAGATCCCGTCCCAGTAACCTGAATTGTGCTAATCTGCTCCACTTATCTACCTCGGTATTTTTTAGTTATCAGTTTGACAATTTGATAAGATTTGCATGGTTTCTTCAATATGTTTATTAACTTCACAGCGACTTAATTCAACAGCTATTCGGATTGCGTTTTTTATAGCTTTAGGTGATGAAGACCCATGACATATAATACAAATTCCATCAACTCCCAATAAAGGCGCCCCACCATATTCGGCATAATCTCCTTTTTTAGATATTCCCTTGATCATGGGATACATCATCAATCCAGCCAACTTATAAAGGAAATTTTTCTTTACTTCATTTAATATAAGGCTTTTTATTGTGCCCTTGATGCTTTCAAGAAGTTTAAGCACAACATTACCGACAAATCCATCGGTAACAATTACGTCAACCTTATTTTTGAGTACATCCCGCCCCTCGATATTTCCTATGAAATTCAAATGTGAATTTTTAAGGAGCTTATAAGTTTCTTTGGTTAATTCGTTACCTTTGCTGTCTTCTTCACCGATACTTAAAATACCGACAGTCGGGTTTTCTTTGCCGAAAATATATTTGGAATATGCGACTCCCATTCCTGCAAACTGAAGTAAATTATATGGTTTTGAATCTACATTTGCTCCGGAATCAAGCATAACAGAGACACCGAAAGGAGTTGGAATCGCTGTCGCAATAGCGGGCCTCTCAACACCCTTAAGATATCTCAATCGAAGTTTAGTGGCGGCTACAACAGCGCCGGTATTTCCCGCGCTGACAATAGCATCCACTTCACCTTCCTTTGCAAGGCTAGCTGAAATAGCGATTGATGAATTTCGTTTCCGTTTTAAACTTATACTTGGAGATTCGTCCATGCCAACTACTTCTGACGCATGGTGAATTTTAATATTATCGATTTTCTGCCCGTCGTTTTTTACTAAAACTTCCATAATTTTATCCTGATCACCTACCAGGACAATCTCAACAGGAGAATCGATGTAATTCCTTGCCGCTTCCAGCACACCGAGCACTATAGATTCCGGGGCGTAATCACCCCCCATAGCATCAACGGCGATTCTCATTGCCTATCCTTTATACTCCCTCTTCGACCTCAATCATCTTTTTACCACCGTAAAAACCGCATGCCGGACATACAAAATGCGGCAATTTAGCCTGACCGCAATGATCACATATTCCAAGCGAAGGTGGATTAACAACATAATGCGTACGCCTGCTATCTCTTCTTGATCTTGACATTTTCTTCTTCGGATTCGCCATGAATGTATCCCTTTCCTGAGAATAGTTTGTTACTTTTTATCCTTATTTTCAGTATCAATAATCTTATCCAGATCCATAAAATGTATATTAAAACCACTTTCCTTAACGCAACCGCACTGCCCTTCGTTAAGGTTTTGCCCGCACTTTGTACACAACCCTTTACAATCATCCCGGCACACTGCTTTTATAGGCAAAGAAACAATAATATCTTCTCTTAATCCCGGTGTCAAGTCAATATTCTCATCCTTAGGATTTTTAAAATATGCAAAATAATTATTTTTCTCTATTTTGTATTCGAAATTTTCGAGGCACCGTGCGCAAGAAACTATCAATACAGCATTTATTTCGCCTTGTACAATTATGTCATGATCAACTTTTTTTGCCCGGATATTTACTGTAATAGGATCTACAAATCTCAACTCCGGCTCCCCAATCATCCGCGAAGAGAGGTCTTTTGATATCTCTGTTTCATAGGGAGTAATCCTATCTACTTTGATTTTAAATTCATAAGGTAAATTTTTCATGATCTCATCTCTTTTTTAGATATCTCATTCCTTTTCAAAGCCAATTTTTGACCAATAGTTTCCGGTACAAAAGCCGACACATCTCCCCCAAACAAAGCTATTTCTTTTATTAGTCGTGAACTGATGTATGAATACCGTTCGTTAGCCATCATAAATATTGTTTCAACTTCAGGGTCGAGTTTATTATTTGAAAGAGCCATTTGAAATTCGTATTCGAAATCAGATATTGCCCTGAGCCCGCGCACCACAACTTTTGAATTCACTTTTTTCATATAGTCCATCAATAATCCGTCAAAAACATCAACTATAATATTATCGTTTTGCCCGATAACGGATTTAATCATTTTTACTCTTTCCTCGAAAGAAAAAAAAGTTGATTTGCCGGGATTTCCGATCACGGCGATTACCAATTTAGGAAAAAGATTCGACGCGCGGTTAATTATGTCTATATGCCCAAAAGTTATCGGATCAAAACTTCCCGCATAAACAGCTATTTCAGCGTTTTTCTTATCATTCATCTAATTCTCCGCCTGTGTAAACAGGTTCAATTATAGTCAAGGATGTAGAACCATAATCTTTTCTTTTCCACATATAAGGACTCAAGAATGTTTCGGATAGAGTAAAATCTTTTCTATGTTCAAGCACAAATGTGAAAAAAGTTGATAGTATACCAGATTTTTCCAGCATTTTCAACAGGTTTATTTTCCCGCTATGCTCAGTAAACCATATATCGGTTTCGTCATATGGCGGATCGGCAAAAATCAAGTTAACACCGGATATATCAGTAGATTTCATATCCAGTATCTTTAATATATCACCTTTCACTACCTTTGATTTTTGTTCATAGTGCAATTGTTTTATGTTCTGTTCAAGATATCTAAGGCATACATTATTTTTTTCAACAAAAAAGCAAAATCCGGCTCCTCTGCTGAGGGATTCCAATCCAAGATTACCTGATCCGCAAAACAAATCAAGTACACGGGCATTTAATATTTTCGCTCCCAGAATAGAAAACAATGCCTCTTTTACCTTATCGGAAGTAGGCCTTATCTTGTTTGTGAAACCTGGAATTTTAATTCGTTGACTTTTTGCCTCACCGGCTATAATTCTAACCATAAAATAAAAACCATCATTTAAATATTATTTTTATATTATAGGAAATGTAATTTGATTTGTAAAATCAAAGTGAACTATCGATAAGTTCGCTGATTAAATTAAGTTTAGAATTGGAAAAGGTTTTTTTAGCCGGTTTTCTTTCAGAAAGAACGAATGAAACACCATAGATATCTGAAAGTCCTGCAACCTTACCTGAATTGGCAACATAATCGACAAACTGAGAGAATGTAGCTTTTGACCCATTCATACTTTTAAACCAACCACTTGAAGGATTTGTTTCGTCTATTTGATCAATTTTAACTTCCGCAGGAAGCGAGAGTCCTGAACGGAACTGAAAAACCGTAGATAAATCACGGCCTATCTGCCTGATATCGTTATAAGATTTCATATCGAACTCAAATGAGACGGATCCCTCTCTCAATAATTTTGATTTGATTTTTGATTGTGAATTATATGCCGACAATAAAAGAATTTGCTTTAAATCGATTCCGTAATTGAACCGCAGATAATCGGCAACATCAAGTTTTTTGTCAATCCTATAATCATCCGCTGATATAATCTCTATTTTTGAAACATCTATCCCGATAGAAGAAAGACGGCGGATAATATCATTTCTTGTATATTTAGTTGAATGTAGAAACATTTTAACATCTTGCTTTTTAATGAAATAACCCGCTACAGTCATAAAATCCCAGTTATCTAACAATCCATCGACATCTATCAATAAATACTTATCCCATTTATTATTTTTCGGATTCAAAAGAGGCAAACGTTTCACCTGTTCATAGAGTTTGCCGGGATCAATTTCATCATTTTCCAGAGAAACCATTTTCTTTCGCGCCTTTTGCTGTTTTATTTTTGATATGGCAAACGAAATAGTTTTTGCCGACGCATACAATAAAACAGCGAAACCAGCCCATCCTGCAAGCAATAAGGCTATAGTTTTCAATGAAATACCCATAATAACAAAAGGAACGACAACTGAAGACCAGTGAGTATAAAGGATTGTAGGTTTTCTTGTTGTATCTGAATTACTTCTTGCGATAGCTAACGCAGTCTGCATGCGCTCACGCATACCGGCAAGGAAATTCTTAACATTCACGAAATTATATTCATTTAGAAATGGGAATAATTGTGAGTGTATAGATTTCCACATCTGTTCGCTTTCATTAGTGAACATTAAAGGATCAACTGATGTCCGGTTCTCTTTTACATTTTTATAAACACTTGAATAATAATCGGTAACCAGTTTAACAAACTGTGAAAATCCTATTTCTCCTGTTAGGAATAGATTCTCAGTAAGTTGTTTACCTACTTCCTTCAAGATAACTTTTTCCGGTTCGGCATCCAATATTTGCCTGTTTTCTATCGGTTTCATTACATTTTCAGGGGAAATATTCGAAATTATATTAACTATTTCTTTTAAATTTGAGGCCGAGTTCTTTCTGAGTTCGGAATATTTTGTCATGAAATTAGTAATTTTATCTGAAATAAATCTGATATTATCCCCAACCGGTAAAAAAACATTTTCTATTTCGCGCCCGTATTCATGAAAATCATTAGCGTATAACTTTTCGGCAAATCCTGCGGCAAGTATAGCGGCAGCTGTATCTTTTCCCGTATTAAGCTTTTCGATTATTAGGTTTGCGTAACTTGACGCAATAGGATATAATTCGCTATTGGGCCGAATAAATTTATCTATCTGTTCTTTCTGAACAATACGCATCAGTTTATTTCTATCTATTTTAACCATACCCGTCACAATAGATCTCATTGCCAACAGATCTGTTTTCATTTCGTCGGTAAGCCCGCGCAATTGAGCATCGCTTAAAAGGTTCAGAAGATCCATAACAGCTTTTCCTGTTGCTCCCTGATTTATATCTGCATGCGATTGATTCAGTCTTTTGAATAATTCCCCGTTTCTTGTAACTGACGACAGATAAATTACAACTGTCCTGTAAAACCTGTGCAGGTTGGCAGGTACAAGTTTACCTTCTCTAATAAGATCGCGAATCCTCATACGCAATAAATAATGGAGCCATTCTCCAGAATAATGTTCATCGAAATTCTGGCCTGACATTCTTTCAACGGCTTCCGTTCCTAAAATTAAATCGACAGGAGGAGCGATTACCGGAAACGGCTGGCGGTATGTTATCAGGTAACAACCGCCGTCAAAAAATACTCGTACATCCCAGGAAAATTTATCTATTTGTTCCTTTAATGCCCTTAATTTTTCCATTAATTCAGGCATACGTTCATCAATAATTTCAAGATTTGGTTCATGCCTGTAAAGATAGAAAAACGCTTCACCGAGTATTCTCTGGGCAAATGGATTCGAATAATCTTCTTTTAGGCCCGTGAGAGCGTTTCTTATAGCGTAGTCTTCAATAATACTGTTGCCTTTGAAATTCTTTAAATCCCAAATCAAATCATCTATTGAGTTTTTCCTTATTATGATATTGAACAATTCAATCATCATCTGGTCGTGCTCGCTGTAAGTATTTGCTATATATTTGGATAAATTCGGATCATCCATTTCTTTCGGAAATCTTAACGCAGATGACCGGTCTTGAAGTTCATCAACATCCATATTCATGCCGAGATTACGGAATATTCCGCTGGAAATACTGTGAGCGCCTTCGGATCTAACAACCGAGTTCACATCGCCGACACCATACCTGTATTTGCCACCGCTCAGCGATAAGCTTATTCGCAAAGCATTATCATATCCTCCAAATGATCCCTGTTGGCGGACAAGTGAAAGCCGGCTGAAATAATTCGGTTCGGAGAATAGAATATCTTCAGTAAGGTCAATAAATTCTATCCAAACAGATCTTGCCACATCTTCGCGCAAAAATGATGGTACATTGTCCATTACGATTTTATTTCTGAAATCTTGGTAATCAGCATATTTGATTACCCCCCTCACACCACCGCGCAGAAAGAACTCAACCTGATCGGATGGGCTGTCAAGCAGGCTCCCTTTTATTTGATCATTCAAAATCGATTTCGTTATAATTTCCTGCCAGAATGATTTTTTAAATGTTTTCCAGTTTCCCGAAATTTGATGTGGATCGCTGAAACTTTTGAATACATTCTCAAGAATCGTCAATCCGCTGGATACATTCAAATACCCTTTATTGATAACATCCCTTAACGCGTAAAGTTTAAGTGCTATCAAATTTTCGTAATCTTCATATTTAAGGAGGTCTTCCCATGTAACTGACGGTTCAAGATAGGACGGTACCAAATCATCTGGTATCGGTTGAGTTACAGATGAGATAAATGACATTACCACCGGTATTTCGCTTTCCGTAATTCGCTTTGCGTTATGGAAATTCTGCAGTATAGTCTGTAAAGGTACACTCAAATTTAGTATAGTATCCGGCACTTTGGCTTCTTTTTTCAGGAAATACATCGCGATAAATGAGCAAACGTTGTTCGACTCATTATACGATTTACTGTAATATTTCATCGCTTTCTCAGTATTATGAAGCCGATACGCAATATTACCAAGATCGAACAATACGCCAAAAGGCGCATATTTTGATTCGCCAAGTGATTTGAGCAAATCATATGCTTGTTCATATTCGCCTTTTTTATAAAAGTTAATGGCGCTTTCATGCAATCTCGATATCATTCTCAGTACACCGCCATGGTATTTGTAATCGCGGAATAATTTATCGTATATTCGAGGAACATCAAGAATTTTTCTGTTCATTGAAAGCATGCTAAGAACAGTTTTACCTTTTTTCTCGAGGGAAATAACCGTTTCTTTTGTAAACCCATCTTGTACTTGTCCGTTTTGCGCAATTAACCCATCGGATAAGTTTGCTTCGTCATCACCCAACCGTTTTATTACAAAAATTGGAGCTGCCGCGTTATTTGCCACATACGACCTAACAAAAGCGAGCGGATCTTTCGACAACTCGTCAAACATTTCTTCGGGTAAATCTTCTCTTGTAGCAAGCCCTGCTCGGACTCTGGCGTTTGAATCTCTCAATAATTCCTGCATAATAGGTACAGCAAGCTTATGTTTTTTTGTAATCGCGAACCTCAATTTCCATCCATCCTTCTCATTTCTGCTTTGTACTATAGCTTTACGGTACTCAGAGAAAGGAAGGTCAACGGATATATTATATACAAGCCTATTTTTAACATCCTCATTCGAATTAGAATACAATTTAGTTATCAGATCCTGGGTTAAATCCATCCTATCAGCCACTATAAGCTGAATTTTCGGGCCTTGAATAATGAGCCTGTCCAGGACATTAAAACTGAGTTTATTTTTTGCCGAGGCAATCGCTGCATCAACCGAATCGCCGCATTCATCTATCAGTCTCAGAAGGTATTTGTCAATTTGGTCAGGCATATTTCTGAACATATGAAGGTTACCGTTTGCGAGGGTTTTAGCGAGCATTACTTTTATATCCTCATCGTTCTCGGCAATCAAACGGTCAACAATATATTTATCGATCATCATATTTGATGCGAGTGCCAGTTTTATTTGTTTGCTTACGCCGGGTTCTGCAAACCGGTGAAGATATGCAAGGCTTGTATTTGGATTTTTCGCCACCTCAAGTTTTACATCTTCCGCAGGATCATCGGCCATTATATCCGATATCGCAGACCTTGCAAGCGATATTCTGACTTTTATTGAAGGATCCTGAAAATACTGCATCAGCAAAACCTCATCCGCTAAAGGGCTTTTTATAATTGCCTGTTTTAAATCCTCAATCACCTGAGTCGGTATTTGCCATTCATTAGCTCCTATCTTATCCGCGATAAGTTCAATCAATTCACCCATTGCGTGGGAATGTTTAATCAAATCTTTAATTTTATCCGGATTATTTTTTAGTAAATGACCGAAAAACAAACTGTCATTAACGAGATCAATCAACGAATCTGTCGGGGTAAACTCGTTATCAATGAGAACCGTTTTTATTTTGTGAGTAACATAATCACCGATTTTTATCCGCGAATTAGGCATAGAATAAATCGCGTTTTTGGCAAGTACACGCAAATAAGCAGGATTCCTTGTTGTTTTCCCTATCTCAATAAGAGCATTCGGACTGTATGTGCTCAACTTGCCTACAATATCCTGTTCGCTCATATCCTCATCAAAAACAGCTGTCAGTGATTCAAGCGGAGCGCCTTCCCCCTGATAAGCGGTAAGAATGTTTAATTTATTTATTTCGTCCATAATTAAATCCGTTATTTTCTCTTCAGCAATCATCTCTTCGATAGCAGCGTTCTGAAGTTCATCTGGTTTAACGTATTTTACCCTGTCATCCGAAATAATCAATAATCCCTGCAGGAAAACGTATGATGAAAACCTTGCCATCAATTCATGAATAACCTTATTCAAATTTTCCTTTGCCTGATCATTGATAATAATTCTGTCCTGGAACAGAATTGTTTCCAGTCTTTTATCGTTACCCGGCTCAATTAGAGATATATTATAAGCGCCATTTTCTATAGACAAGACAAGTACAGATTTATCGTTATCTTCGAGCCGAATCAGGTTTGAGCCTACAGGCTCAAAAATATCATCCAGCGAGTTGTCATCCAAAACAGTGTTATTTTCAGGTATTTTTTTACGAATCAGCCTCAGATAATTGAACTGATTTTTATTCGCTATGATTCTTCCCTCGTAACTCGCGTCAGCAGCAGACGAATATTCAAAAACAGATTCCTGTTTACCATTCACAACCCCCTGCTCAATTTGTCTGAGCAGATTGACTATCGAATCCACAGACATCCCTGCCTCAACGGAAACGGCTGATATCGCTCTATTCTCAAAAATTTTCACATTAAATGACTCAAGCTGTTCTATATCGGGGAAAAAGTTTTCCGATTCGGACATAATAGTGAGATAATAAGCCAATCTCACGTCTTCAGCCAACGCAAACGAGCTGGTTTCATTTTGAAAATTGCCATAAATCCAGTTATCGTCGATCAGTTTTTCGATCACAGGCTGAATATCTTTTCTGAAATCGAAATCAAATCTGTGTTTCATGCGCAACTCGCCCATCATTTCGTTTATATTAAATTCTTCCCGTAGAAAAGCATAATCCAGAATAGCGTTTCTAATCTGGTTCGCTTGAACAACCGTATCCGGTTCAGTTTTTTGTGTTTCAGATTCAGCAGTTTTCAACTCATCCAGTTTAGGCCCAAGAACAGCCATTATTTCTTCAGAAAAAACAGTTACTGATTTTTTATCCGCAAGATCTATTTCCCGGGCTAAAATAGAATGGAGATCTGAAAGTATAAGTTTTCTGAAATCCGATGGTTGAGCATCTTTGTCTTCAAAATAATAGAACATCTGTTGCCCGTGTATTTCCATTTTATAAAATCTATATTGATTGATACGTTTAAAATCCGTAATTTTGATATCCTGCGTATCGTAACCGGCGATAACCTTATTCAGTTCATCAATCACACCGCCTGTGGATAAGACAGGGTTTTTCAGATGAATATTATCCGCTGATTCCGCCAGAAACAGAGATACCGCTTTTGTTAGTTTGACCTGTTTTCTCGACACATCAAAACCAATAGGGTTTTCCGCTAACCATGACGAGTCCGCGAGAGAATTTATCGCGCTCTCAATGAATTTTTCCAATGGATTTTTAGTATGAGTTATTACCGACAGATAAAGGCTCTGGTCGCTGATAGTTTTTATCTTAGGTACCACAACAGCGTAATTCACATCTTTATTTTTCAGCAACTGGCAAATTCCATCGGTATGAAACCCGCCGGCAATAAGTGCTGTCCATTTGCTTTTGCTTTTTTCGATTTCTTTAATCGCGTTTCCGACAATAATTTCATCGCGTACCTGAGCCAGTTGATAAAACTGACCGACTTCCAGTATATTATTATCAAGTTTAGTCAGGTCGTTCTCGAATTCCTCATATTTTTCTTCCGATAAACTTTTCATCAAATCGGCGACTGACTCTTTTGCAAACAAAGATTTGTTTTCAATGAAAAAATCTTTGTCCGATGCGGATAATGTCAGATTAAGATAATCTTTCAGAACAGCGGATATTTTGTTTAGATTATACAGGCTTTTCTCTTTCTCGTTCCTGAACAACCTTCCGGTATAAAATTCCTCAATAGATTTTAATTCTTTATCAAGGCTTGCATGGTCTATACTCTCATAATCGGAAACGAGTTTACCGTACAATAGGATATTTCGAAAATCGGATGTATTAATATTCTCTGTTTCAAGAAGTTTAACGATATAACAGTAAAATTCGCCAGGTGGTGTTTCACCCACTTTAAAAGCCAGGTTCAACCGAAACAGTTCGGCAAGTTTGTCCCTGTTTAATTGATGTGAAAGAAGATTGAATATTTCTGTCGTTTCTTCTTCAATACGGGTAAAATTTATCTCTTTCTTCAATAAATTTATTTTATTGATTTTCGTAATCACCGGATACTTCTGAGGATTGATTTCAATATTCTCTTTTAAATAATTCAGGTACTCTTCAAGATCAATAGAATGTGTTCTAAAAGAAGAATTTATTGAATCAAACCGAACAAGTTTATCAGAATACAATTTCGGTTTTTCCGATTCAATATAAGAATCAAGTTTATCAATAATGGAATTATTCTCCGTTTTTAAATCCATTATTTTCCATAATACCTTCAGATTCTTCTCATAAGTATCTCTGTTTTCCATACCGAGAACCGGCACGTTTTCATCCTGAGTGATTAAAAAATACTCTGATCCTGATATATCAGCAGATTTAAGTAAATAGCCAGATACAGTATTGCGTGCTGTTTTATCCGGATAATTTTTCAGAGGAGCCGGATTGACTTTTCCGCTCGATCCTTCAAGAAGAATCAGGTCAAGACAGTTTTTCTTAACCATTTTCTTCAGAATATTGGATATATTCTGCTGAGCGTCGAAATTACAATGAGCATCCTGAATATGAATAACCCATTTATCCGATTTTGGATTGAGATGAATATCGCGCACCGAACCGTATTTCGCAGGCACAATAGAACGAACATCCTTTGAGTTATCTGATGCGTAAACCGCCTGATTGAAAATAAGCGATTCGACTATCAGCAACGATAACCATTTACGCTTCAAAAATGAAAATACTATCATACGCGCACAAATTTTCCTTTTACAATTTCCTATCACAAATTGAATACGAATATATAAATATCAAAATTGTTTATTAATTTTCTGTAATTTAGAATACCATAAAATTCATTATTTTGTCAATTCAAACCGGTTATAAAAACAATTCCAAAATAAACCCGCAAAAACAACACAAATAAGAGTACAATTCTATCGTAATGATATTTTAATGTTATTTTTTTATTATAAATTTCGTAATAATTTATATGATACTTTTGGAAAATATTAAAAACATGAGAAAATATTTTATTATATCCATATTATTATTTTTTATTTCAGGATTAAATGAGTCATGCATGGCAATTTCTCCTCCGGGGAATGTTGTCGCTGTAGGCGGTGATAAAAAGTCTTTTTTGTACTGGACACCAGCAGAAGATGCGGTTAATTATAAAATTTACCGTTCAAACAACAGTGAATACGGATTCACCTATATCGCTTCGACTATTACCAATAATTATACCGATCAGAATTTACTCAACAACAAAACCTATTATTATTATATAATCAGTTACGATGGAATTAATGCCAGTATTGCATCAACTGTTGTAAAATCAGAGACAATATCGCCCGGATTGTTCGGATACTTTCAATTCAGCGATTTTGTATTTTATTACACGCCCTGGGTTTCCGGCACCGACGGAGCGACTGTTCAATCATCGCAGGAAATTTATTTAAACCAGCTTGCAACTGCCCCGGGTTACGATTTCAACCTTAGCGCGGGAATGCAGATTTCATCCGATAGAAAATATTTGCTATTTACGGAATCTGGAAAGATAAAAAAAATAAGCATGAAAGATTATACCATCAAATTGGTTGTCGCGGATAATGTAGAAACTCTCGCCGGATTATCACTCAGTAAAGATAATAAAAAAATTGCGTATGTGAAAAACTTTTCGGATAAATTATCGCTTTATATCAATGATATAGATGGAAATAGCGAACAACTTCTTTTATATAACGGTTCCGATAACGCTTATCCTGATTTTTCACCGGACGGAACAAAAATAGTTTTCGTATCTTCCCCAACGAACGGTACACCTGAATTATACGAAATAAACATATCAACAAAAACGATAAATTGTTTAACTTCAAACTCATTGGAAGAAGAATACCCTCGTTATTCACCTGACGGCAACAAAATATCTTTTCAGGCTTTTGATGAGACATCAAACAGTTATGAGATTTATACTATCTCATCCGACAGTACAGGATTATTAAGCATAACATCTTCATCCGCAAACGAGTATTTCCCCGCATGGTCGCCGGACGGCTCGAAGATAGCTTATTTATCGCGAACGGATTATACCAATGATAATGGAACACAATATTGCTTTCATATCATGGCAAAAAACTCGGATGGAACAGGAAACGCCTCATACATAAGTAATTCGAATAATAAAGTTATAAGATCCGGATTGATCTGGATCGGTAAATCCGATGTAACACCACCGGGGTGTATTTATGACCTGAATGTTACCCAAACCGGACATAACTCCGTTAACCTCAAATTTACCGCTCCGGGAGACGATTGTTTTACCGGGCAATGTACGCGTTATGAAATCTCTTATTCGGAATCGCCTATTACACCGCAATCTCCGGGAACAGCGATTGAAGTTCAGGTTCAGCCTCAAATCGCCGGTTCAATTGAGGAAATTGTGTTTAATCATCTTAAAAGCCAAACTTTATATTATTTTTCCATTACAGCGTATGATGAACAATCAAACAAATCCGAAATATCAAATATAGTTTCTGTCACGACAGAAGATGATTCAGATACATCCGTTCCCAACCCGCCCGCAAACCTTACCGCCAATCAAAGAAACAATTTGCGCATTCTGCTTTACTGGAATCACTCTCCATCAGCCGATATAGCGGGATACAAAATATTTAGGAACGGCACAGAAATCACCGCAGTTCCTTATGTAGATAATTATGAGGATATCGTGCCATCATCATCACCTTATATTTATTCTGTTAAATCTTTTGATCACAAACTGAATCAAAGCAATGCGATATACTCAGCACCTGTAACTGCAAATGATAATCTTTACCCTTCAGCTCCTCTCTGGTTACGCTCTTATAACCTCACTGAGGGAGTAAAACTGAAATGGGAAAAAGTTGAGCTTTCAGATATCTCCGGCTATGAAATTTACCGCAAATACAACAATAATTCACAGCTTATTGCAACAGTTTCCTCGGATTCATATACCGATACAACAGGAGTTGAAGGAAGAGAATATATTTATTACCTTAAAACAAAAGATTTCGCCGGACACCGAAGCGGATCGTCTGAAACAGTCAATGGAACAAAAGAGCTTACCGATAACCAGCGCGTGCTAGTAATAATCAATTCCAACAGTCCTGATTCGATTGATATAGGAGAATATTACGCGTCAGTAAGAAATATTCCCCAGAATCATTTATTGTACCTCGATATTCCGTCAACCTATTCGATATCCATGAGCGATTATGTTAATAAAATACATAATCCGGTAAAAAATTTCATCATCAACAATAATCTTTCATCTATTATTCTTTTTGTCTGCTTAACAAAAGGCGTTCCAGTCTCTGTTTCTAATTCTTGCGTTGACAATATACTTGCTGATTTGTACAACTCCACTGCGGATTATCTTCCGACGATAAATGAAGTTTATCAGAGCCCGCATTCCTATTTGCTGGCAAAAACAAGATTCAACCCGCAATACTCAATGTTATGTGTTTCACGCTTGGATGGGCCCACAGTTGAGCTTGTAAAATCAATCATTGACAAATCCATATATACCGAAAAACACCCTCATATTTTAAGTAATGGAAAAATGTGGATTGATGACCGCAATTACAACATTAACCTTTATGATTCTTACTACTCTTTCGCAGAACGATTTATACAAACACCTTCGGTTGTTGCGAAAAACAGGGGAATAAATGTTCAGGTAGATGGCGCATCAGCTTTATTTCCTATCGATTCATGCACAAATACCCAGTATTATTACGGTTGGTATTCCTACTGGAATTATAAGGATGTTTTTAATGGGTACCTCAACATCGGGTCAATTGCCGGACACCTCGACTCCGCTAGTTTTTATTCAGTAAACAATACCGGAGACAACAATTGGGGAATACATCTATTATCTCGCGGCGCCACAGCTGTTTACGGCGCTATTATTGAACCATATACGGTAACGTTTCCATGCGGTGGGATTTTTTATGACAGGTTTTTCAAAGGATTCAACCTCGCCGAATCGTACTGGTGCGCGACAAATACACTGCGATGGCGAATAATGCTCGTCGGTGATCCGCTATATAACCCATACGCAATGGAATCACAGCAGGATAACCAATCTCCTGCGATATCGAATATAACTGCTGGCGCATGCGGATTCAGATCGTTCATGATTAAATGGGATTCTGACGAGATAACCGAACACGCCGTGCAATATTATACCGCATCAGGCCCCGTTTCCGATAGCGGATACAAAAAATGGTTCTCTAAAAATGCCCGGCTTACTATCGATAATTTATCCGCAAACCAAACATATTATTTCCGTGTCAAATCAAAAGATCCTTCAGGAAACGAAACAATATCTCCATACGAATCATTTATATATGAGGATATTGACAACGACGGTGTTGAAGACAAATGGGAAAAAACATATTTCGGTTCCGAGTCAGCATCAGCGATAGAAGATCCGGATAACGATGGATTCTGTAATTTTATGGAATTTGATCTCGGATTCAACCCGCTAATAAAAAACAGCCTTTCTATTGCTTCTTCTTCCTCAACAACAGTATCATGGAGTTCCGAAAAGGACAGAGTTTATAAATTATATTATACAAATAATATAGAATGGACAAACACACAGTTTATCCAGGCGGGTCCATACAGGTTGGGAACAGGATCCACCCTAACCTGGACCGATGACGGCAGAAACACCAATTTAACCCCGCAAAATTCTTCTGTAACAAAACGATTCTACAAATTAACATCAACACCGGTATCAAGATAAAAAAAGAATGGAACATTTCCGTTTTTTGAATATCATATAATTAAGTATCGCAAGGAATAGAAGGAGATTTTTGTGCAGAACTCATTTTTTATTGATAAATCCTGTGGGACTATCCTTGGAGGAGCCATCGGTGATGCATTAGGAGCCCCGGTTGAGGGAATGAAACCGGGTCATATAAAATCTCTGTTTAAAATTCTGAATAGGTATATCGACTCTGGCGATTATCAATATAAAGGTTTTCATTCTTTCCGAATGAAAGGTTTATACACAGACGACACCCAACAAGTACTTACCTTATGCGATACGCTACTGGAGAATAATGGGTTTTCATTACAATCTCTTACCGAAAAATTTATCGAATTGTCCAGAGAAAACGTACCCGGCGGATTCGGCATATATCGAGGAACCGGCGGAAACTTCAGGGCAACCATGAGCGACCTGATCAATGGAATTCCATGGGATTTAGCCGAAGGTGACACCGCAGGATGTATGACAGCGGTAAGAATCGCTCCTGTAGTGATTTTCTATTTCAATGATCCGATAAAAATGCTCACAAAAGCCATTGATGCATCAATTATAACCCACAAAGACCCCATTGGAATATCCGCGGCTCTGCTTCAGGCAAAATTGATTCACGAACTTATCCAGGTTCCACCGCAAACAACATTTGATATTGTAGATATACTAAAAAACTGCCGGGAGTTTTGTATAAAAGGAGAAGATATTCTTTTATCTCAGTACAGCCATATTCTCATTGAGGATCACAAAAGGAAAATACATGCGGTCAGCGAATTTTTAGAAAATTTCGAAAAAATCATTATCTCCGGCAACACGCAAAAAATAGATAGTTATATTTTTGATTTTGCTTCTCAGTATTCAAATGTGCCTCTTCATAAACTCACGGTACCTTTTTCTCTAACACTTTTGCCGTTAGCGATAAAAATATTTTTTTCAAACAGGGATTCTTTCGAGAAATCAGTTATAGAGGCAATTAACGCCGGCGGCGATACCGATACCCTCGGATCACTTGTAGGTACACTTGCCGGAGCATATCATGGATTAAATTCCATACCGATAAAATGGCAACAGGGGCTTGTCAATTTCAACCAGATAAAAATCAGGGCGGAAGCTTTAGCGAAAGGGAAAAGAGGGCTTGAGATTCATAACCTGCTTGATATGGAAAAACGGCTAACCAGCCGTGAATTCGATTTATCTGAAGAATTTAACAGTATTAAACAACAAAAGAATCAGAAAAAGGGAAGCAGACAAATCGATCCGACAAAAAAAACGCAGAAAGATCCTGCCGAGATACTTATTCCCAAAAAAGACAACAAGGTCTTATGGCGCAAATATGAGAAAGAGAAATCGAAAAGTAAAAAATCGAGAAGAAGTAATAACCCGTTTATCGATTATGAATAAAATAAAGAGTAAATAAATGCCGACCCCAGTGGAACCGACAGATTATCCAATCCGTTACCGCCATAAGCCTCAAAAAAAGTCGCTCCCATGGCGATAGTGGCGGAGGCGCCGATTCCATATAAACCGAATCCGTTATTTTTTATACCGATTACAACCAGGCTTACCGCAAAACTTATTATAAACATAACTAAAGAACCTAAATATGTTTTACTGCATTCGCCAATCTTATATTTTGCTTTTCCGAAATGACCCCCTATAACTGCGGCAAACGAATCGCCTAATCCAAGGTTGAGCATACCGATAATCCCCGCCCACCGCTCATTTGATTCCCAGCAAAACCAGATCAGCAAAAACATCGCTATTGGATAATATATCGTACCTGAATGATGAACTCCCTCTATACGGGCAACCTTAAATATAATTGAACGAATAAATCTTACATTCGATAAAATAAATAATACAGGAAGAATAACAGCCGCCTCTTTAGATTGAAAAATGAAAAAAGCTGAAACACCCCACATAGCTACACACACATGTATGAACTTGCGGTTGAATGACCCTTTTAATCCAAGCAAACGCCTCAAAGTTTCAGATAAAACAAATAACCCGAGGTTTATAACAACCGAAAAAGCAAGGATTTTAAAATCTTGCGCGGATATTGATTTTATATAATTAATCAAGAAATTGCCCAAACAGATTGAATTACACTGAATCGCTAAAATACTCAATTTTACCTGTCCCATTTCTTACCCTGATAAGAATTTCTCCGTATAAGTTCGTTATTTATTTCATGTAAAACTCTTGTTTTTTCAAGACACCATTTTGGCGAAACTAAAATATCGGGATGCCTCTCTCCGGTTAATCTTTGAATTAACATCTCAGGAGGCATTTTTTCCAGAAAATCACATACTGTACTGATGTAAGTCTGTTCATCCATAATATCGATTTCACCGTCAAGATACATTTGTTCAAGCAACGAACCTTTTACTATATGCAATAGATGTATCTTTACTCCATTGATTCCAAGAGACGCTACTTCATCCGCCGTACGCATCATATCATTATAAGTTTCTCCCGGTAAACCAAGAATTACATGGAGGCAAATATTTATTTTTTCTCCTATAGATTTTGTCATATCAACCGCTCTTTTCAGATCGGAGTAAGTATGCCCCCTGTTTATCTTCAAAAGGGTTTTATCGTTAGCCGATTGCATTCCGTATTCCATCCACACATAATTTTGCTCTGTATAGCTTGATATAAGCGCTATTTTTTCTTCATCGACACAATCCGGACGAGTTCCTATCGATATGCCTATCACTTCATCGAATCTGGCTGGTACATCGTAAATCATCTTCAGTTCGCCAATCGGTTTATATGTATTTGTAAAAGCCTGAAAATAAGCGATAAACTTTTGCGCTTTATATTTATTTCTAAACCGTTCGATATATTGAGATATCTGGTTTTCAAGCGCAATATTCTTATAACTTGCTCCTGTTCCCGATCCACAGGGATCACAGTATATGCATGGTGTTCCTTTTTCCCTATTCGGGCAACTGAATCCAGCGTCGAGAGGAAGTTTATATACCTTGCATCCGAATTTCTCTTTAAGAAAGGAACTAAAATTATTATACCTCAATTTTTTTTCGCTAAAATCCATAAAGACAATCTATTTCTTTGCCGTTTTTCATTAATGTTTTTTGATTTTTATATTATACTTTCTCTTTCGAGGTAAATATTTTTTTGATATATTCATTAAACCTTACACTATAAAATATCAATTAATTTGATATGCAAATCAACCAAAAGTTTTATTAAACAGGATATAAAATATGAATTATATTATTAAAAACGGTGATATATACACACCCGGAGAAGTAATAGAACGCGGTTTAGTTATTCTGAAAGGCCATAGAATACATCGGATAATTAACCTTGATAATATTGATAAGGATTATGATATAGAGGATAATTACGAGCTAATCGACGCGCAAGGAGGTGTGGTTATCCCTGGATTCATCGATTTGCACATTCATGGAGGTAATGGCGCGGATACCTCCGATGATAATATTGAGGATATAAAAAAAATCGCAAATTTTCATCTTCAGAATGGAACAACAGGACTATTGTTAAGCACAATGTCGGGAACATCCCGCGAAGAATTGAGAAATCAGGTAACACTTATATCTGAAGCAATGGAAGATTGCGGTTCAATCGTCGGAATTCATCTTGAGGGCCCATTCCTTAATCCGCAATACTCGGGTATGTACCCTTCATCATCTTTCCGTTCGCCTGATATTGATGAGGTAAGGGAACTGGTAGATATTTCATTCAATAATATAAGAATGATTACAATAGCACCCGAACTTGAAGGAGCGCTTGACTTAATAAGCTGGTGTGCAGGACACAGCATTGTACCATCGCTTGGCCATACAAATGCCGATTACGAGTTAGTTATGAAATCCATCGCTTTCGGGTTATCACACGTAACGCATGTATTCAATGCCATGCCTCCTTTGCATCACAGAACACCCGGAGCGATTGGCGCGGCTTTGATGGACGACAGATTGTCCGTTCAGGTTATTTGTGATGGTATTCATCTGCATCCACTAATTATAAAGATGATAGTCAGGCTGAAAAGCTGTCATAATATCTGCCTTGTCACGGATGCAATGAGAGCGGCAGGTATGCCGGAAGGTACTTACGACCTTGGTAAATTCCTGAAAGTAGAATATCAAAACGGCTGTGTTCGATCCAAAGAAGGAAATCTGGCGAGCACACCGATGACTATGATCCAATCGTTAAGGAACCTGCTGGCGTTTGGTGATGTATCATTCCATAAAGCAATAAATGCTGTCAGCACAACACCGGCTAAAGTCCTTGGATTTGGTGATTTCACCGGATCGATAGCCGAAGGTTACGATGCCGATATTCTGATTCTCGACCGCGAATTGAATATCAAAAATATTTTCCTCAAAGGTGAACAAGTAAAATAATTTTTATCTCGCTTCTTCCATATCGGCTTTTTCAATCATGGATATATGCCAGTTAAGCAGATACTTTTCCTCGTCCGGTTTTTTCCCTTCCACATCGGCCAGAACCCTGAAAACCGGTTCAGTGCCGGACCCTCTCATCCAGATAAAAGCCTTATGGCCATTATTTTTGTCCAAAAATATTATTTTAAACCCGCCTTTTTGTGCGCCTGTGCGAAATTGTGAACCCATGCCGATTAATGTTTCCGTACCTTCATAATTGACAACCTGATAATCAATAACACCCAATTTTATTTTCAAAACATTTTTATTTTCATTCCATTCTTTAAGGAATACATGTTCGTAATTAGCTTTTAGTTCAGCGTGATCTTCCGTTTTGATTTTGACAATAGCCATATCATCAAAGGCGCTTGTGGTTGTATAAATTGGTAAAGTAGCGATTATATCAAAGAGTTCGGCATCGGGATGGAATTTATCCATTTGGTTTGAACGTGAACACCATATTTCAAAAAGGCCCGGTTTGTCTTTTTCCGACCTCAAAACAAGCATTTTTATAAACGCGAAAATCGTATTTATCGGATCGCGTACAGTGCTCGGGAAAGTTATGTTTCCTCCATTGCTTCCTTCACCGAGGATTCGAACAATATAGCCTTCCTTCTGTTTCTTTTGGGCAAGCGATACCACATTCGCCTCGCCAACTTCAGCTCGAAATACTTCAGCGCCAAAAGCCTCTGCGATTCTATCAATTCTCCCCGATGTCGGGTCATTCACAACAACAGCAACTTTCTGTTCGGGATTGCCGTTATTGTCATAAGTAAGTTTACCTGCGTAAACCAGATACGATAATTCCGACACGGTACTCAACGCGAAAACTTCCTGTGCCTCAAGAATATTGGATTTCCCATTATTGCTTATGGTAACAACATTACCTCTGTCGCCGTCACAATCGGGCACATAGGCAAACCTGTACCTTGTATCCTGCGCGAATAGTTTTTCGAGTTCCCTGCGGGCTAAATCGAGAGATAACCCTTCAGGGACGATTCTATGTACAATCTGACGCGGTTTATCGTTAATAGCGGTTACATTCACGCTAAAATCAGATAGATACGGTTTATCGATTGATACTGCTCTTGCGGAACCGTTTAATTCGGCAAGAACGCCTATCCCTATTTTTTGAATTTTTGATTTTATTGTACCGAGCATTTTGTTTCTTTTTGAATCGTCTTCGATCCCTGTAATTACAAGATCAGTGAAAGAAGCGTATTGTTTCATTGCCTCATTTTTATATATATCAACCTTGCCGAAAATATCTTTTATTTGTGAAGGAGCGACATTATTTACGGAATCAATTAACTCATTTACCCAGATTTCATCAAAGAAACATCTGAGAAACTTATCTATAATCGGCTGGGCCTCTGTTTTGCCAAGAACCGCACCGTCTCTGAGCCCGAATTTTAAACCATTATGCCCAATAGGGTTATGGCTTGCGGAAACATACATAAACCCATCGATTTTCTCAGAGGTTTTGGTATAAGACATAATCTCAGGAGCTGAAGCGATAAAAATATATTTTACATCGCATCCATATCCTAAAAGAGCCCTTATAATGACAATTCCTATTTCCGGCCCGGTATGTCTTGAATCCAGCCCTACAGTAATAACCGGATTCTGTATCTTCTTTGTTTTCACCATAAATTCCGCAAATAGCCTTGCTGCTCCGGCTACCATGAGTTTATCGAGTGTTCCAATCTCAGGATTTGTACTTTCCTCGTTCCCATCAATGGCAAAAACTCTTCGCCACCCGGATACGGAAAAAATACTGTTTTTTAAAAACTTTTCTTTTTCTTCCTTGTTAAAAGATTCGTTTAAAGAGAAAATTTTCTTTTCCGGATCTCCCATAGGAAAACCGGTCTTCTCATGATAAATCATTTTGGCCTCCAGATATTTATTTGAATATTAAATTTATATAATAGTAATTATAGATTTCTTTTTTATATTTTTATATATAGATATATGGAAATTTGGTATGTATTTAAAACGATATTATAACAAATATTTTTCTTTAAAAAGCTTTTTATGCAGTCCTGTTGACAAATCCGAACTCATTTGATAGTTTAACATAAAAATCAACAATAGGAGAATATAATGCGAAAAAAATTTTTATGCCGATTTATTAGTTTGATTACGGTCATTTTTATACTTTCCGGATGTAATAAATCTCCTGATGAATATTTCCAGGAAGGGCTCCAGCAATATAATACCGGAAATTTCTCCGAGGCGATAAAGAATTTATCCAAAGCGGTTGACCTTGAGCCGGAGAACGTCAAAGCAAGGTTTTTTCTCGGTATGTCATACAAAAATATCGGTGATGTAAAAAAGGCTGTGGAACAGATTGATTATTCCAGGCAATTGAATCCCGAAGATTTTTTTATCCTGTTGAACCTTGCGGACTGCTATATGAAACTCGGTATTTTTGAACAAGCGCTCAAATGGGTTAGGGAATCTTTAAAAATCAAACCTGATTTTATGGATTCTCATCTTCTTTTGGGAGTTGCCCTTTTAAAATCCGGTAACACACAACCCGCAAAAGAGGAAATCGACTTTATTTTAAAGGTTACGGATAAAGATAATGATTCCTATATGAACAGCCAGGCAAAATTCACGCTTTCAGAGATATATATGAAAGACGCCAAATATCAGGATTGTGTAACTGTTCTTAAAGAATTACTTCAGAAAGAGCCGGATTCACCCTTGTATATTTATTCTCTTGGTTTAGCATACGCGAAAATGAACGATCAGACAAACCTTAAAGAACAGATAAAAAATCTTGAAGCGATCGGAAGCCCTTTCGCTAAAGAATTGCAGTCTCTGGTTAAATGATATAGTCAATACCGCTTTTTAAAAGGATATCATACTCTTTACTGGTTAATAGTTTAAACCTTAGTTGCGGTTCAACCTGATCAATGCGAAGGTAAAGCTGGTTTCCGGCGTGAAGATTAAGGTTGGTATAAGCCATTATAAAAAAACCCTTTACTTTTATGATTACTTCACGGTCATTGAGTATTTCAATTACCTCGCACGGGAGAATTTGATTTTTGCGGATAGTTCTTTTCATTTTTTCCAGATCAAAATTGGTGTTTTGTTTTTTCAATTAAAAAATCTCCATTATCCTTATTTTTTAATCATAAGAGATATGATATAGTCTAATTGTTGGTTTTCATTAATAAAAATCGGAAAATTAAAAATTTCTATTTACTTTTTCAAAAATAAATTAGATAATTTCTTCCCTTTTTCCAATTAAAAAAGTCTCTTTTTAAAAATCTGGAAAAAATTAACTTTAAGAGGGCATAAATTTTTATAATTTTAAAAGTGAGGAAAACATGGAAAGAAAAAACCCCATAGACAAAGTCCGAAATATCGGCATTATGGCGCATATTGATGCGGGCAAAACAACTTTAACGGAAAGAATACTTTTTTATACTGGAAGATCATATAAGCTTGGAGAAGTCCATGACGGCGGAGCCACAATGGATTGGATGAAACAGGAACAGGAACGAGGCATAACGATTACTTCAGCCGCCACAACCTGTTTCTGGGATAACAATCGGATCAATATCATAGACACTCCGGGTCACGTAGACTTTACTGTTGAAGTGGAACGTAGTTTGAGAATTCTTGACGGCGCTGTAGCTGTTTTTTGTGCTGTAGGTGGTGTTGAACCCCAATCCGAAACGGTTTGGAGACAGTCAGATAAGTATAATGTGCCGAAACTCGCTTTTGTAAATAAAATGGATCGGTTCGGCGCGGATTTCTATGAAGTAGTAAAAATGATGGGAGAACGGCTCGGCACAAATCCTGTACCGATTCAACTTCCTATAGGCAAAGAAGATAATTTCAGGGGTACCATAGATCTTATCCGGATGAATGCTGTAATATACGATGATGAATCTATGGGAAAGAATTTTCATATAGAGGAAATACCGGAAGATTTCAAAGAAAAAGCGAAAGAATACAGACTGCATCTGCTTGAGAAAGTCGCGGAAATTGATGATCATCTTCTTGAGAAATATTTGAGCGACGAAGAGATTAAGGAAGAAGAGATTGTCAACGTAATTCGCAAAGCGACAATAAGCAATAAAATTACACCTGTACTTTGCGGGTCCGCCTTTAAAAATAAAGGCGTGCAAAAGCTTCTCGACGCTGTAGTCTCTTTTCTGCCGTCACCTGTAGACCTTCCTTCCGTGAAAGGCAATGACCCGAAATCCGGCAATGAAGTAGAGAGAAAAGCGGACGACGATGAACCTTTTTCCGCTCTCGCTTTCAAAATAATGGCTGATAAACATATGGGAAAACTGGTTTATTTCAGGGTATATTCAGGCAAAATAATGGCCGGCAGTTATATATATAACAGCACGAGAGATTCCAAAGAACGTATAGGAAGAATATTCCTCATGCACGCTAACAAACAGGAAAGCCAGGACTGGATTTTCGCCGGAGACATTGCCGCCGGTGTAGGTTTTAAAAACACATACACAGGCGATACCATATGCGATGATAAGAATCCTATAATTCTCGAAGCGATAGAATTTCCTTCACCTGTTATGTCTATTAAAGTAAATACCGACAGTACAGCTGATTCCGACAAGCTCACTACGGCGCTTATGAAATTATCAGAGGAAGACCCTACATTTACCGTTGAAACAGATGAAGAGACAAAAGACATTATTATTTCCGGTATGGGAGAATTACACCTTGAGATTATCGTCGACAGGCTCCTTCACGAGTATAACGTAAAAGCCCAGGTAGGACAACCTCAGGTAGCGTATAGAGAAACAATTACATCATCACAGACTATAGATTACAAGCATGTGAAACAATCCGGAGGCCGTGGTCAATATGGCCATGTGGTTATGGAACTTATACCCGGAGACGCCGGTTCAGGATTTGAGTTCAGCAATGAAATCGTCGGCGGCCGAATACCTAAAGAGTATATCCCTGCGGTTGAAAAAGGTATAATCGAATCAATGAAAAGAGGTATATACGCAAAATATCCTGTTGTGGATGTGAAGGTAAGGCTTATCGATGGAAGTTACCATACTGTAGATTCATCTGAAATGGCATTCAAAACAGCAGCTATGGATGGTTTCAAGAAAGCGTTTATGCAGGCAAATCCTATCCTTCTGGAACCTATAATGTCTGTTGAGATAGTTACGCCTGAACAATTTTTGGGTGATGTGGTTGGCGATATCTGTTCAAGAAGAGGTAAAGTACTCGGTATTGAGCTCAGAAACAATATGCAGGTTGTAGAAACCGAAGCTCCTTTATCCGAAATGTTTGGATACGCGACGGGCTTGCGCTCCCTTACACAGGGAAGAGCTAATTATTCCATGCATTTTGAAAGATATACCGAAGTTCCTTATGATGTACAGCAGAAAATTATTCAGGAAAGAACAGGCAACAAAAAATAATATTTATATTTAATTTATTGTATAGAGTTATTGACTGTAGACTTTTATTTTGATAGATTCTCTTATTTATAATTTTTAACGTATTGGTATTGTTTTATGGATCATCCTGTAATTAAAGCTTTTTTCGATTCCGGGCCTGTTGGGCAAGGGATAATAGTTATATTGATAATACTTTCTATAGTGGCTTGGGGTATTATTTTTGAGAAAATGTTTTATTTTCGCAAACTTAATTCCGACGCTAAAAATTTTCTTAACTATTTCCATACGAGAGCAAGGTCTGTTGTCGGTTCAAAAATAATGGATAATTTCGATAATGAATCTATTTTGAACAAAATATATATTACAGGAACCAAAGAACTTGATCAGATAAAGAAAAACATTGGGACTAATGACAAGACTTTATCGAGAGCTCAACAGAGCGATATTGAGATATCTCTTCAGGGGGTACTGCTTCAGGAAAGCCATAGTCTTGAACGCAATATAATTATACTCGCTACATCGGCTAACGCCAGCCCGCTTCTTGGTTTGTTAGGTACGGTTTATGGTTTGCTCGGAGCATTTTATAATATGGGTCAAATGGGCAACGCGAGCATAGAAACTGTAGGGCCAGGAATTGCGGAAGCTCTTGTTACTACTATTCTGGGATTATTTGTAGCTATACCTTCGGCAGTCGGGTATAATTATGTTTTAAATTACATAAAGAATTTGATGGCCGATGCTGAAAATTATATGGCTGAATTTATCGCTCTGGTAGACAAAGGGCATTTCGAGTAATAACCGGAGATTTTTAATGGCAAGACAATTGGGTTCGATTTATAAGACAAAGGCATTAAGCGATGTAAATCTCACTAATTTGATTGATGTATGCCTTGTAACGCTGATAATGTTTATTTTAATCGCTCCTGTTTTGGAACAGGGAATAACTGTCAGGCTTCCTCAAACATCCGCGAAACAAATGAAATATGAGGAAGCAATAACAATAAGCATATCATCGGATAAGAGATTGTATGTCGGAAACAGTCTTGTATCGTTTCCGGAACTTGAAGATAGACTTAAGGTAATGTTGGCAAACAATAATGAATTGCCATTGATTTTGCGGGCAGACAAGAATTTACCATATGAGCTTATTGTTAGAATTCTTGATACTATACAGAAAGCCGGTGGCTCTAAACTTGCACTTGCCACAAAAATAGAAGTTGTTAAATAAACTTTTTTTTGGAGTTATACAAAATAATTAATTATGAGCGTAAAAGAATTGGTAATCAAAAGAAAATTTATTTTCGTTTCTGCTTTAATACATGCTTTTTTAATAGGATCCATGCTGATAATATCCGGAACATTGTTCCACAGAGAGAAAGAACCCGTTAAAATACATGAAGTGGAATTGTTTAATCCGGCACCTCCGGCCCCTGAGCCTGAAGCTCCGCCTCAAGTGCAGGAAAAACCTATCGTCATGCCGGAAAAACCAAAAGATGTACCTAAACCGAAGGTTAAACCTCCGGAACCTCTTGAATCCGATTTAAAAAATAAGATTATGAAAGAATGGAATTCTGTCGAAAAAAAAAACCTTCAACAAGATTCAACAGTAACAAAAGAGGTACCGGTAAAACCTTAGGTGATAAAGTTGGTCTATTATATTATATAGGCCTTGTAAAAAGCAGAATTTATACTCAATGGATTATTCCAGGTTCATTAAGAAATCAGAATAAATCTGTTGTTAAAATTAAATTGTTAATAAAAAAGAGCGGAAATGTCGCATCTGTAGAGTTTCTGGAGGAATCACAAAATCAATTATTGAACCGTTCTGTAATGGAAGCAATTCAAAATTCGCAACCATTCCCTCCTTTTCCAAAGGAATTACAGGAAGATTCACTCGAAATAATTGTTAATTTTGATACGAACAACCAAGAGGGAATATAAAAAGTGAAATTGACAGGATTTATCAGATTATTTTTTGTTTCTTTATTGTCTTTTACCTTTATTTACAGCGCTGATCTTTTTTCAGCTGAAGTTGAGATTACTATCTCCAAGCAAATAGAGCGTAAAATACGTTTAACTCTATTGCCGTTTTATGCTCAGGCTACATCGCAGACCGAATTTATAATACTGGCAAAAGAAATATATGCTATTGCTGAATTCGATTTTAATCATTCAGGATTTTTTCAGATTTGGCCTGAAGAAAAACTTCCGGAAAAAGCGCTTGAGCAAGGGAAAGATTTCGATAACTTAAATTTTGATTTCTGGCTGGATTACGGAACAGAGATGGTGGCTAAAAGTCAATTCGAGATTACGGGAGACAAAATTACCATCAGAATGAAGGTATTTGATATGGCATCCCGTGCAGTAATATTCGAGGACGCTGTATCCGGGCCAAAATCAAGTTTACGATCTGTGGTACATACCATAACCGGAAATTTCATCGAGAAGGTATCCGGCAGATCTTCTATAACAAACAGCCGTATAGCTTTTGTCGCCCAGACAGGAAAAGCGAAAAATCTATATTTAATGGACTATGACGGTTATAATACCGTACAATTTACATTTGATGATTCGATAAACATTGACCCGTCCTGGAAACCTGATGGTAGCGGAATTTTTTATATGAGTTATATACAGACATATCCATTTATTTATTTAAAAAAGATTAATGCAGACAAAATAAATTTAATTTCGGGCAAGCCGGGGCTCAACGCGTTTCCGGCTGTATCTCCGGATGGTCAAAAAATAGCTTGCACCTTAAGTTTTAATGGAAACCCTGAAATTTATGTTATAGACTTATATGGCAATGTACTTAAGAGAGTAACATGGAGTCCGTCGGTTGAGAATTCGCCTACATGGGCTCCCGATAATCAAACACTTGCTTTTGTATCTGATATAAGCGGAACAGGGCGTCCTCAGATATATGTAAAGAATTATTTAGCCGGTGACGATATTGACCCGCGAAGAATAACATTTTCCGGGAATTATAATTCTTCACCGGATTGGTCGCCTATTCCGGGTTCATCGATAATCGTATATACTTCTTTATATGGACGTAACTCAGAAATTTGCATAGTGGATGCCAATACAGGTGATTACAGGCGTGTCACGACAACTTTGGAGTCCGAAGAAGACCCATCTTGGGCACCGGATGGGATTCATGTCTCATATACCCTAACACAAAATTACAGGTCAGAGATTTATTTTATGGACATCAGGGATGCAGTTTCAGTAAAATTAACAGCATTTAAGAATAATTGCAGTTCTTCTGCATGGGGGCCATCATACAAAAAAACCAAATAACAAAATCTTTAGGAGGGAGAACATGAATCTAAAAAAACAACTATTAAATTTTGCGGTCCTTGGTTTGGCGATCACCATGCTGGCGGGTTGTCAAATGGGTCAAAAGAAAGTAAAAGGTGACATACCTTTGACTGTTATACCTTCAGGTCAATTTGTAAGTCCACCGGAAGAATACAAACATATCTTCAAAAACATCTATTTTGACTATGACAAATCCGACATCAGAGGCGACATGGAAGCTCAGCTCGTTCAGATTGCTGAATGGTTGAAAACAAACGCGCAGGTTCTTTTGAAAGTTGAAGGTAACTGCGATGAGAGAGGTTCTGACGAATACAACCTCGCATTAGGTGAAAGAAGATCGTTGAGCGTTCGCAAATTCCTCGTTGAGCAGGGTGTTGATTCCGCAAGAATCACAACCGTAAGCTATGGCGAAGAAAGACCGGCAAACCCGGGTCATGACGAAGCCGCTTGGGCTGAAAACAGAAGATGCGAATTCAAATTAGCTCAATAATTTAGTTTCTTTAAATAAGCTAATTGAATTTATTAAATGATAGATGTCTACGGATGATATTTTTATGGTATCATTCGTAGACTTTATCATTTTAAGCGGAATTTATTTTATAGGAGGTAATATACCGTTATGAACAGATATTTTGTTTTTATTCCAGCAATCGGGGCAATGTTGTTCATATCCGGATGTGCTGATGAATTACGCAAAGAGATGATGCAAAGGGACGAGTCTTTTCAGCAGGAAATGTCTCAGGTTCAGGACAAAACACTTACCACTGAAAACCGTCTTGAGGAAATAAGCAATCTTCTTCTTAAAATGAATGAGACAACCAACCAGAATTTCGATACATTAAACAGCAAAATTAACGATTTACAAAAACAGATCAATGATTTGCAACGGCAAGACGATAAAATCACATCGGAAATCGAAAACCGTGATAAAAAAACCGGTGATAAGTTAAAAATCATTCTTGAAGAAGTTCTCAATGAAAACCAGAAAATTATAAAGCGGATACACACTATTGAATCACAGGTATATGGCCAGGCCGCACCGGAACCTGCTGAGGAAAAAGTACGAACTCCATCCAAAAAATCTGCTTTAAAAGCTGTAACGCAATCCAGCGGAGCGGCAGGTGGTGAATATACCGAACATGTGGTTCAAAGCGGTGAAAATTTATGGGTTATTGCGCAGAATTACGGTGTTTCAATGGAAGATATCGTTCAGGCAAACAATATGGAAAGCATTTCCGATGTTATTCGGCCTGGGCAGACATTGAGAATACCGGTAAAAAAATAATCATTTTTTACCATCGTATTTGCGCTTTAATCTTGTGCGTAATTGTTCCCCGACGATATTGAGGCATATTATAGTTATTGTGATCACTGCTCCGGGGAATAAAGTAATCCATGGTGCAGATCGGAAATAATCTCTTCCCTGGCTGACCATACCACCCCAGGTGGGATCTGGTGGCTGAAGGCCGAGCCCAAGAAAACTGAGCGAACTTTCGGTTAGAATCGCCACCCCGATCTGCAATGTCGATGCGGTTATAATTATTCCCGAACACAAAGGGAGGATATGACGCAATAAAATATAGAAATTATTTGCGCCAAGTACCTTTGCCGCTTCAATATGACTTGAATTCTTGTATTTCATGGTTTCTCCACGTATCAATCTGGAAAACCCTGCCCAGCTTATCGCGGCAAGCGTAATAATCACGGATTTAAACCCCGGCCTCATTATTGATGATAATCCGATCGCCAGAAGCAGTGATGGAAACGCGAATGTTATATTTGTCATAAATCCGAGAATCGAATCGAAAATACCGCCGAAATAACCTCCTATGAATCCAAGCAAAGTCCCGATAATAAGCGCGCAAACTGTTGAGATAATACCGATTGACAACGAGAATTTACCGCCTGCCATGATTCTGCTGAGTATATCTCTTCCCCTGTCATCGGTTCCCATCGGATGTGAAAAACATGGAGGCGTTTTTACAGATGTTAAATCCGGCTTTAACGGATCATAAAGCATGAGAAAATCTGAAAATATTGAGGATACTACTACAATCAGAACTATTGTTAATGCTGTATAAAACACAAAATCTTTCAATTTCATTTTAATTCTATCCTCGGATCAAAAAGAACATATAGAAAATCTATAATTATATTAACTGTGATAAAAATTGTTGTGCCAAGCAGAATTCCACCCATTATAACAGGATAATCCCTCTGGTTTATCGCCATAACAATATAGCTCCCTACTCCATTCCATCCGAAAATAGTTTCCGTTAGAACAGAACCATTAAGATAGCTCCCAAAATCAAGTCCTATCAGAGTCACAATAGGTATAAGGGCATTTTTGAGCGAATGGCGCATAACAATCGAAAAGGGATGAATTCCCCTCCCTTTTGCCGCGATAACATATCGGGCACCTTTGACGGATTCCATGCTTGTTTTGGTCATTCTGGCAAGATATGCGGCGGATCTGCTGCCAAGCGTAATCGCCGGTAAAATCAAATATGCCATTTCTCCTTCGCCAGTCCCCGATGCGGGCAATATATTGAAACATCTTGCGAATATGAATATCAGAAACAAACCGAACCAGAAAACAGGTGTTGATATCCCGAATGTTGTCAATATGGTTAATAATTGATCCCAGAATGGAATCCGTGTATAAGCCGATATAATTCCTAAAATTATGCCTGAAAATATAGATATTATTATGCTGAACATTGCCAATCGCAAGGTATTTGGAAACCTTTGCGCAAGTGAGGATATCACAGTTTTATTTGTGATGTACGACCTACCCATTCCTCCCTGAAACATATTCTTTACATACAGACAATATTGACCGACCAATCCCTTTTTGTTTATCTGATATTTTTCCCTTATCTGTTCCAGCCTTGTTTGATCAACTCGTTCCCCCACAAGATAATAAATCGGGTCACCGGGAGCAAGTTTCAGGAGAATAAAAGTAACGATTGTTACTCCAATTAACGTAGGTATACTCTCTATAATTTTTTTTATAAGATATAGCGCAGGCATTATTGTCGTTTTTCCAGTTTGATTTCAAGTCCTTTATCAATATTATACACCGGAGCAAGGAAATAGTTTTTTACCCACGGTTGAATCACAGTGTACTTCTTTTTATGCCATAAACAACACCATGGGCAATCATTTGATATGATATTTAAGGCATCACAGTACAATTTATTTTGTGTTTGCATATCCACACAGGTTCGTGCCTGCTCAATAATCGTATCGAATTTTTCGTTTTTGTACCTCACCCTATTTCCGGCAGAACCACGATTTACTGAAGCAAATGTCGGGTAGAGGAAATTTTCGATATCAGGATAATCCGCCCACCATGATAGTATAAACATTTTCGCTTCGCCGGTAGAGATTTTTTCTTTAAATGTAGTCCACTCAAGTTCCTCAAGCTGAATAGTTAATCCCATATTCCCCAAATCATGCTGAATAAGTTCCGCGATTCCTTCCATTTCTTTATCGCTGTTGAAAACCAGGGTTAAGGTCAGGTTCTTATAGTTGACTCCGCTTTTTTCAAGTTCGCTTTTAGCGTAAGATGAATCGAAATCATGCTGGGGAGTGAACGAAATTCCTTCATTAATAAGGATCTGCGGGACAGGGGATCCGGCTTTTGTTACTCTGGAACTCATAAAATTCTTGATTATCATATCCCTGTTTATTCCGGCGGTTATAGCCCTTCTAAACATTGGGTTCGAATAAGGAGGTTCTTCACAATTAAATCCAAGATAATAAGTATTGAGAATTTCTGTACTGAATACCAGATTTTTCCATCTATCATACTGCGTAAAATACTCAAACTCAGATCTTGGTATTTCAAGAACATCCAGATTCCCGTTCTCAAACTCGGTTATTGCCGTAAAATCTTCGGGAATAAACCTTATAACTAATTTTTCTATATTCGGTTTTCCATCAAAATAGTTATTGTTTCTTACAAGCGAAATTTTATTGCCTCTTTGCCAGTCGTTAAATATAAATGGGCCTGTACCTTTTGGAATATATTGAATACCATGATTACCATCAGGTTTAACAATCATTGCATTTGGTATGGTAAGAATAGATAGGAACGGTGAAAACGGTTGATTTAGAACAATTTCAAATATATGATCTTCGACAACAACAAATCCTTCAACTTCTCTTGATTTACCCGACATAAACAGATCTTTGCCTTTAACTTTATCGAAAATCCATGATCTCGGTGACGACACTTCCGGATCTATAATCCGCTCGAACGATTTTTTAAAATCGACCGCTGTTACTTTTTCGCCTGTTGAAAAAAATACATCGTTCCTCAAATAAAAACGATACGTTTTTCCATCGGTAGATATTTCCCACTTTTTCGCTATATCTGGAATAACATTTAACTGTTTATCCAGGCGAACCAATCCGTTATACAGATAAGCCGCCAGCATGCCTCCGTCAACATCCACAATAAACGCCGGATCCAGAGTAGTTATATCCTGTTTAAGACGTAAATACAAGGTATCGTAGGTCCTTTTTTTGAGTTCACAGCCATTAAACATCAGTAATCCGGAAATAACGTAAATCAGAAGTTTTTTATTCACTATTTCCCTTTCAGCAACAATTTTCCTGAACCGGAACTTATCATAATTCCATCTTTTATTATATTTTTTCCGTTAACCCAGAGATATTCGATCCCGAGAGGTTTAATTTTCGGCTGATCGAATGTAGCCCTATCCTGAATTTTTCCCGGATTGAACAAAACAAGATCGGCAAAATAATCTCTTTTGATCATTCCCCTGCCAGCCAATCCGATTTTTTTTGCAGGTAAACCGGTAATTTTATAAATTGCTGTATAAAGAGGCAAGAAATTTTCTTTCATAATCATCTGAATAAACTTAATAAATGTGGAATAAACCCGTGGATGCGGATTCCCGCCATCGTTAAATGAGCGAACAGAACTGTCTGAGGCAACCATGCATAGATCATGAACCAGAATTTTTCTGAGATTAGATTCATCCATAAAATCAAAACTGGCTTCAGCATCAAACTCTATTTCAATAAGAAACTCAATGAATTTTTCCCAGAATTTTATGTCATTCACATCGATAAAATCGCTTATTCGTTTGCCCAGCAATTCCTTTTTATCTTCCCTTATAGCGGATATGATTATATTTTTCGAATCTTCTATGGTATAGCTATTCGCAAGGTATCTGGCGTATTCCGATTTAATGTTTCGATCTTTCAGCCGATTAAGAGCATTTGAAATACCGCCGTCGAAAATCTGTTGTGGAATAATCCAGTCGAGATCAGTATTCAACGCGGTATACGGATACCTGTCGAAATTAATTCCGTGATAAATTTCCGACACACGTTCAATTTTCGATAAAACCCCGTCGATTTTATACCAGTTTTTCCTTCCGCACGTTTTCAGATGTGAAATTTGCAACGGAACCTCGAACTTGCTCGAAATTGTCAGGATTTGTTCGACACTTTCAAGAAGCTGTTCCCCTTCGTTTCGCATATGAACTCCGATAAACCCGCTTCTTTCGCACAACACACCGGCTATAGCGTCAAGTTCCCTGTCATCGGCGAAAATTCCGGGCGGATATTCCAATCCGAAAGAAACACCCCAAAATCCTTCGTCCATCATCTCCATCGCATAATATTTTAGTTTACGGATTTGATTATCATCAAGTGATGAACCTGAATATCCATTTATCCAGGTTCTCAGGTTGGTATGGCCGAGAAGCGGAACAATGTTTATTGATGGTTTCGCGTTCACTAATCTGTAGAAATAATCCGCTGGATGATTCCAATCGATATCTAATCCCTTCTTGCTCCACCGTGATTTCCATCGATCGTAAGCCTGCGCGTAAAGCGGAGCGGCTGATAATCCGCAATTACCGGTTACTTCGGTAGTAACTCCCTGAAACAACTTCGATTCCGCTTCAGGATAAACCAGAATTGAAAAATCTGAATGCCCATGAATATCGATAAATCCAGGAGAAAGAACCATTCCTTTCGCATCGATTTTATTTACAGCATGAAATGGTATTTCGGTTCCCGAATATTCTATCTTTTCACCGACAATTCCAACCATACCGTAAAAATCGGGTTTATTATCGCCACATACAATTCTGGCGTTATAGATCACGGTATCGAAAAACCTGGCGTCATCCTTTTGATGTTTTTGTTCAGGCATTGTTTTTATTCGGCGATTTTTGGTTTTGGTGTTTCATCGGAAACCGTAAATGCGATAGATACGTAACTTACTGTGCTGGAATAATCTCCTGTTAGATCACCGGATGTATAATAGGCCAATCTTTTTCCTGTAGCATTTGCGGGTAAAAGTTTCAGTAAAATACTTATCGGATCGGCTCCACAAATAGTTATCCCCGTATCTGCCAAATATTTTCTAAACGCGGGGAAATCCTTTTTAACGATAATATCTGCAGCACCGCCATCGAGTTTGCTCAGATTTTCCTTTATGTTTGAGCTGAAAGGATTATATCCGAAATTGTATCCGAAATGCGTAAAATCGGAACTTGCCACAACAAGCGTATTCGCGTCTATATAAGGTTTTAGCTGGGAAGCTATTTTGTCATAATCATCGCCTTTAAGGTGTCCAACAACCACAGGCACGATTTTAAAATCTTTTAATGTTTCCTGTAAAAACGGCAACTGAATTTCCAGGGAATGTTCCTGTTCATCAGCATATGGGACACTGGAAAACATCTCTTTTTTTAGCAATTCTTCCACAACGGGTTTATCAACGGAGACGTTTCCAATTGGCGTTTCATAATAATCTACATTCATAATAGACGCGCCTCTGAAACCCCAGTGATGGCTTGGCGCAAGTATGATCACCCTTTTAATCGCGGTCTTGTTCTCAAGAAGTTTATAACCGTAAGCCGCCGCCTGCCCTGAATATCTGTATCCGGCGTGAGGAGATATAATCGCGAATATACGCCCTTGAGGAGATTCCGGTTTAGCTTTATCGAGATACCCCTTTACCTCCGATTCAAGTACTGCTCCGGAAGCGGAATACCATGATCCTGCCAGAACCGATTTCCTAACTACTTCACTTCCTCTCGCGTTACCCATAATACATATCCCTGTTAAAAAAATTGAAATCAAACATTTTTTTTTGAAAACCATATAGTTTTCCTTTATTAACCGGATAATAAAACAAATTCTAATAACTTAGATTCAAATAATCAAATTTAATTCATATTTTGTAATTATTACATAATGTTTACATTATTAAAATATAATTTATTTTACCTTTCATAACCGAGATTTCTTAGTTTGGAATCAATATTTTTCCAGTCCTTGACAACTTTCACGAATAATTCCAGGTAACATGGTTCTCCGAGAAATTTTTCGATCTCCATTCTCGATTTCTGCCCGATTTTTTTTATCATCAAACCGCCTTTGCCGATTATGATCGGTTTATGCGATTCCCTTTCCACAATTATTTCCGCCCGTATAAATAATTTCCCCTCATCCTGTTGTTTAAATTCTTTTACTTTAACAGTTGCTGAATATGGTATTTCCTGCTGAGTTAAGAAAAAAATTTTTTCCCTGATCAATTCCTCAACAAAATATTTTTCGTATTGATCGGAAACCATATCAGTCGGGAAAATCGCTTCTCCTTCAGGGAGAGAATCCTTTGTTTTTTTGAGCAACGCGTCGATATTATCGCCCTTAACAGCTGATATTGGAAAAACATCCAGAAATTCGAACATCGATTTGAATTTATCTATCACGGGAAGGACTTCAGCTCTGGGAAGCGAATCAACTTTATTGATAAGTAGAATAACAGGTTTTTTCTCACGTTTAAATGAGGCAAGTTGATTTTTTACCTCCAGTTCATCTGGAACTCTTGGTTCAACGACATAATATATCAGATCAGCGTCTTTTATGCTTTTTCTTGCTTGTTTGAGCATAAAATCATCAAGCATGGATTTCGGTTTAAGAAAACCAGGATTATCTATGAACAGGATCTGCATCTCTTCCTCATTATAGATTCCCCTTATAGCCCCACGGGTTGTTTGAGCTTTTGGAGTAACAATGGCGAGTTTCTGGCCGAGAATAAAATTTAGTAACGTTGATTTTCCGACATTCGGATTGCCTGAGATGCTCACAATCCCAGACTTAAAAGCTTTATTGTTCATATTAGTTATCCAATCTTTAAAAAAACGATAATTTTATCTGAAATTTTATTTGAGTTTTTCCGATAATTAGATTGTAGCAAAAAAAATTGCTTTTTCCAAGCTCAAACAAAATAAAAGAGATTTTAACTGATCCGTTAAAAATATTGATCTAATATATAAATTTATTTTAAGCAATAATAATTTTTTCCATAATAATCTTGATATAAATATATTTTTGAATATTATAGTGTAGATCACGAAACTGAAGTAAATTGGAGTTTTTTCTTTAAAGTAGTTATGATTAATAAGTACGCAATAGTTCACGGTCACTTTTATCAGCCACCAAGAGAGAATCCCTGGACAGGAGAAATAGAAAGACAGGTTTCTGCCTCGCCATTCCATAACTGGAATGAGCGTATAACCGCGGAATGTTATACACCAAACACTGCGTCAAGGGTACTTAACGAGACAAATCTTATTAACGAAATAGTTAATAATTTCCAGTATTTTAGTTTTAATTTCGGCCCTACTTTGATTCAATGGATAGAAAAAAACGCACCTCAAACATATAAGAATATCCTTGAAGCGGACAAGATCAGCGCAGGAATACAAAACGGGCATGGAAACTCAATTGCTCAGGTATATAATCACACCATTTTGCCTCTTGCTACCGATGATGATAAACGAACACAGATCGAATGGGGAATAAAAGATTTTGTATTCAGGTTTGGAAGATACCCTGAAGGGATTTGGCTCGCTGAAACAGCGATCGATTCTGCCACAGCCCGAATTTTGATGGAATATAAACTGAAATATATTATTCTATCGCCGCATCAGGCACAAAGAATCAGATTGTTTAAAAGCAAAAGCTGGATAGATGTAAGCTCAGGCAATATCGATACAAGAGTACCCTACAGGATATATTACAAGAACGAGAAAGGTCATACGGTTCAGGATAAATATATAGATGTATTTTTCTATAATGCCGGATTATCCACAGCAGTCGGTTTTGAACATCTTCTCACCGATTCGGTACGGTTTGCGGATAAAATCCATGGTGCGTTTGATTCATGGTCTGCGGCGTCGCAAGCGGCAATTATAGCTACTGATGGTGAATCATACGGTCATCATGAGAAAAACGGGGATATGTGTTTTTCTTCTTTTGTCAGCAGAGAAATACTGAGCAGGCCGTTTAAACTTGTGAATTTCGGACACTTTCTTGAAATTATGCCCCCAACTTTTGAAGTTGAACTAAAACCTGGCCCCAACGGTGAAGGTACTGCATGGAGCTGTATGCATGGTGTAGGAAGATGGGCAAGAGATTGCGGATGTTCCGAAGGCGGTCATTACGGGTGGAATCAGCGATGGAGAACAACATTCAGGGAAAGCCTCGATTATCTTAGAAACGAAGCTGAAAAAATATATAAAGATAACCTCGGCAAATATGTTTGCGACCTTAAAAAGATGCGAAACGATTACATGGATGTACTGCTTGACCCATCAAAAAAATACGATTTTTTAAGAAAACATTTGAAAGATTACAATTACCCGCAAGATAAAACCAAAATATTCAAACTGCTTGAAGCACAATTTTACTGCCAGTTATCCTTTACCAGTTGCGGCTGGTTTTTCGCTGATATATCGCGCCTTGAGCCGACTCAAAACATGAAATATGCCGCCAGAGCTATTGAGATTTTGTCTGAGTTTACCAGAACCGATATTGAATCGAAATTCCTCAATATTCTTGATAAGGCACACAGTAATATAACCGATTTTGGATCAGGGAAAGATATTTATAACAGATTTATAAAACCTTGCGCATATAAAATAGAAACAATAATAGCCAACTACGCTATAGAAAACTTTATTCTTGATGAAGTCAGAGACAGAAATATTTTCTTTTACACAGCTAAATCGTCAGAGTACAAAATCAAAAATGGCGAAAAGATTCCGTTATACAAAGGCAAAGTAAAACTGATCAATTCCAAAACCGATGAGGAATATGATTATCTTTATTATCTTTTTGTACCGTCTTACAGGGAAATAAAATGTTATATTCTTGATCCCGATATTAAAATTGAATTCGCCGATAATACCGATCAGATCGAAAAACAAATTTCAAATTTAACAAATAACAATTATTTCGGATTGAAAAATTTAATTTGCGATAACCGTGAACATCTTATACAACTTGCTCTAAAAGAAGAACTTCAGAAATTGGAAAAAACATTCAAGAATATTTATCACAAAAATGTGGATATTCTCGAAACATTAACGAAATATGATTTGCCTTTACCAAATGTCCTGAAAGAAATCTGCAGTTTCGCTTTAACAACCGAATTCAATAAAAAAATTGTGAAATTCAAAAACCTTGAACCGAATAACGGAACATATAAAGAATATCAAAAGTTGAGGAATTTATTTCTCGTGAGCAAAGAATCAGGTTTGAAAATTAATCCATCATTTATTGAAGGCAACCTAAACGAAATAATAATTGCCAACCTGAACTCTCTATATAATAATTTTGATGAACATACAAGCAAATCAACACTGAATTTCATAAACCTTGCTCAGGAAATGGACTTGAATCTCGATATATTCCACATGCAGAATATCGCTTTCAGGTTATTAAAAGAAAAAATACTGCCTATAAAATCCCCAAAAGCAATTTCTGCAAAAATAGAATGTATTAAAAACCTTATTCAGATAGCAAAAAAGCTTTCATTTAATGTGCAACACTTCACAAAAATCCTGGACGAAAACTAACCGTAAATATTCCTTTATTATTCGTTGTCCGGTTCTGAAGAATTATCTAACTCATGAGGCCTGACATTTTCTTCACAAGACCAGCCGATAAGTTTCATTCGGGGATTAAAATATAAATTGAAACCGGGATACTCTTCCGTATCCACTTTATAGTGGTAATACCAGATTTGTGAATTGTAAACAAGCTTTTGTGGCAAATCCTGCGGATAATACCATTCATTTTCATACGTCAATAAGACTTTCTTCGTATCCATTTTTTGAGAGAAAAACTCTATATGATCAGGCAACCCGATTCTATCTATCACCTCATCATTCATCATTCCAAGTTCAATATTTCTAAGTTTTGCCGATACCATCTCGGATACCTTCTCTTCAGAGTACTGGGTGCATCCTGAAAAAAAGGCAAGAATTATTATCAATCCAAAAATAATTATGTTTCGTTTCATGATTTATGCTCCATTCTTTATTTTATTCAGATTATTTTTTATATCGTCCCAATTTTTCGGTAAAACCTTTTTAGAACATGATACGCCAAGTAATCTGCCTCTCCGATCTAAAAAAAGACAGAAAGCCGTAATACGGTCGCCTTCGACAGGGTAATTATAAAACAATATTTGCGTATCATTGGTAATATCATTAATGAATGCCTCCGGATAAAAAATATGTGTTTTATCGTTTCTCAGAAATGTCTTATTTAAAACACTGTACTCAACAAGCCGTTTCCGATCCGGTTCGCCAGCATAATTTATTACTTCTTCTATATCCATTCCAAGAGTTAATTTTTCGAATTTATTTGATATTTTGTGCGATACATCTTCTCTGGTGTATGAAGTATTCAATGCCCTACACCCGAATAAGAATAAAACCATAATTATAAAATATATTATTCTCACTTTAATAATTTTTTCCATTATCGATATATTAAAATAGCATAATTCAATAAACATAAAAAATACAGAGCAGAAATAAGAATATAATCAGATATTACCGGATCCCGCATCCTATTTTTTATATTAGGGAAATATCATTACTATGTAAATTGGAATTTTTTATCTATAAACAAAAAAAAGGCATGTCCTTTACGGTACATGCCTTTTTTTTGTTTTTACCAATAAAACTTATTTTTTAGATCTTCTCAGTAAATAACCAGCAAAAGAAGACGCCAGAAGAATCATTGTTGTAGGTTCAGGTACATTATTGTTCGGAGGCAACGGATCAGCCGGAATCGGAAGTTCGCCTTCCAAAGCAGGAGCGCCTGCATGAGCCGAGCTGATATCATATTTAGGAGGAGCTATACATGTTACAAAGAATACATAACTTTCCGATCCCTGAGGTATCGTAAAGTTTATCGCCATATTCGTAGCCGTCCCTTCAGGATCAAAAGTAGCATCAGTTACAGGAACCAACCCGCCATTTCCTTCATAATCAATATAATTATTTGTACCATCGGAATAGCTGATATTATGCTGGATAGTAAAATCGGTATCCAGATCATAATTGGCGTTTATGTAACCTGCGGTTAAAACGGTATGCGGATCGAGGTTCAGCGCAAAAGCAGTAGCGTTTGTAACCATCGGATTCTCTACCTGATAGAAATAAAAATATGCAGATCCTTTAAACAAATCCACAGTACCTTTCAAACCATCCAATGTACCGTCAGTATCTTTAGTGGCATCGCCGGGAGTATAACCGAGAATATCGGCAAAAACCAGGTCACTATCATCTATAATACCCAAAGTAATATTGGAAGAAGTTACGATCCAGTCGGTATATACTTTATCCCCTGGACGAGACCAATGAGTCATCTCCGATTGACCTTTAGTCGGCTCTATAAAAGGTTGAATAGGATTCGGCTCAATATTGTAAATATTCGCCGCGTTTGCATTAGAGAAACTATCAGCGATTGCGGATACTAATAGTAGTAGTAAAGCCATTCTTACAAATTTGTTCATATGTTTCTCTCCATTTTATTTTATAACGTTACTTGTTTAAATACTCGCAACCAGTTTAATACACAAAAATATAAAAATTATTTTCTCCCTTTTATTTCCTCCTTGCTCAATATCGTTATTTTTTATTCTATTACTGTTCTCTTTTTATTGAATAAAATATGTTTCCTTGTCGCAAAACTAAAAAATCAAATCCCAGTATCAATCAATTTATTTAACTACAAACAATCTATAAATGAATTATAGACCATAAAGTAAAATATTGCAAATAAATTTTCAAGATTTTATAGAATTATTTTATTACATATTTTTTTGTTTTTATATTTTATGTCAAATTGAATTGGATTTATCATTAATTAATTGACATTTCAGATATTTTAATTACAGCAAAATTTTTTCTAATAACAAACATAGGCTTTATTATTTTTAAAAGCATATCTTAATAAAGTTTTTATTGACATTTGGCATAAACTTCTATTATTTTATTTAATCTAATTTTTATTTTTTTAGATAAAATGAGCGAAAATAAAACCGATAAAAATTCAGAATATGTTGTTTTTTACATAACGGCTCAAGGTATGGTTGAAGCAAACCAGATCGCCATGGCTTTGGTTAATGAGAGGCTTGCGGCTTGCGTTAACATAATTCCGCAGGTTCATTCATTTTTCTGGTGGGAAGGTAAAATCGATAACGCCTATGAGAGCATGTTGATCGGTAAAACAGATACAGATAAAATCGGCGCCATAAAGAAAAGAGTTAAAGAAATTCATTCATATGATGTACCTGAGATTATATTTTTGCCGATAACGGCAGGTTATGAACCATATTTGAACTGGATAAAACGATCTATATCATAATAAAATAATTGAAAAAACGGAGGTTTTTATGTCTCTTCATGCAAGTTACAAAACAGGCGGCGCCATAAAAATTAAGCGTAATGTATTGAAACGGTTTGAGAGAATAGATGTTCTCAAAAAAATAAAAAAATGGAAAGACGGCGATTCCATTTTAGGGTTACCGAAAACAAAATTTGAACAATAATTAATGAAGGAACGCCTGCATAAATATCTCTCCAGATGCGGTCTTGGCTCAAGGCGCAAATGCGAAGAGATTATTAAGAGAGGTGAAATTTCAGTTAATTGCGTAACGATATCCAATATGGGGTTTAGCATAGACCCTGAGATAGATAGCGTTTATTTCAGAGATAAAAGGGTATATCCTCAGGATTTTGTTTACTGGGCTTTATATAAACCTACCAATGTCGTATGCAGTTGCAAGCCTGATAAAAAATACAAAAGGGTGATCGATTTTCTGCCGGAATCCGATTACCGGTTGTATCCGGTTGGCAGACTTGATGCTGACAGTGAGGGATTAATCATAATAACAAACGACGGTACGCTCTGCAACAAAGTCACACATCCAAAATTCGGTGTAGATAAGGAATATCAGGTTAAGATCAATTCAACATTGTCTTCTGAGGAAATAAAGCAAATTGAATCAGGAATAATAATTGATGATAATTATTTGGCCAAACCGAAAATAAAAGAAACAGTTAATTCGCTAAAATCGTGTACAATTAATCTTATATTGAATGAGGGAAAGAACCGGGAAATACGAAAAATTTTCGGCGCTATAGAAAAAAGAGTGATTCTCCTTAAACGTTTGCGAATAGGGCCTGTTGAGCTCGGCAAATTAAAAGAGGGAGAATACCGGTTACTTAATAAGGATGAGATAAACAAGCTTAAAAACACGATAGCTAAGGAGACACAAAAATGAATTTTAAAACAGCAATATATTCAGTTCTAATCACGCTTTTTGTCTCAATATGCTCAAATTCAAGTGCAACCGATACGTCAAAATTTCCTTATGTAGGTGTTGTCAATTCACAAAAGGTGGATGTGCTTCCTGAAAAGAGCGATAATGTACGTGAAATAGCTACCCTTTCTCAAAATGATCTTGTCACGGTTTTAAACCAGGATGGCAAATGGCTTGAAATTAAAGCGCCGGAATCCATTGCTTGCTGGGTAAGCAAAGATTATATTGTCGATGGAAAAATTTCCGGCAATATGGTCAATATCCGTCAGGGTGCCGGTACAAATTATCCTGTAATAGCACAGCTTAACCGTGGCGAAAAAGCCACAATTATTCAGGAAAAAACCATAAATGAAATCGAAAAATGGTGTCAGATAGCTCCACCGGAATCAATAAAAACATGGGTCAACGCTTCGGGAATAAGTTATTTCAGTTCAATCGAAAATTTATCTTCCGAATTGAGCAAACTTGAAAACGGTAAACAGATACTTGACGCGGCAATCTTATCCGCGGAAACAGAATTATCAAAAAATAATTATAAAGAAATAGATTTTGATACTTTGAAAAACAAATTTTATAAATTGATTCTTGATTATCCGGATACATCATCGGCTAAAAAAGCTCTTGAGACTCTTTCGAAAATACAGGATGAAGAAATCCGCATGAAAGCGGAGTATGATAAATCTGTAGCTTCGTCAACTGCCCGAGACACATTTTTTAAAGCTGAGTCTCAGATGCGATCCGATTTCGAACAACCCGGAATCCAGAATATTGATTCGGCATCACTGAACGATCTTTATTTATCTGTTATAAAAACAGCTCCTTCTTCTCAGGAAGCTGTGTCCTCAATTGAGAGGTTGGCGTTGATAAAAAAGAAATTCGGATCCATAAAAGATGAGTTGCGCACAAAACGTGTTTCTATGTTGGAAGAGGCGGAAAAATACCAGAAAATGGAATTATCCAAGAGCTCAAATATCGATTATGATTCAATTAATCAAAGATACTCTTATTTAATCAATTCATACCCTGATACTTTAGAAGCGAAAAAGGCAAAGGATAAAATCAATTATGTAAACCGTTTGCGTTCTCTGGGCAAGTATAAAATAGCGGGTGAAGACAATTCTTACGCTTTTGAAGGCCATCTTGTAAAAAGGGGTATTTCCAGAAATTCTATAATCTATGAAATTGAAGAACGTGGTCTTTTCGGTTATAAAAAAGTTATATGTGAATTTAAAACAGACAATCAACAAGTAAAAAATTATACCGATAAAAAAGTAAAAGTTTACGGAGCAATAATTTCATTCAAAGGCGACGTACCTGTTGTTGATCTGGTTAAACTCGAGTTAAGGTAATTAAGAATGTTTGATATCGATGTAAAAAGAAAATATACTTTCAATGGCGGCATCCATCCACATCTTGACGGGAAACTGGTTTTGCCGAAAAAATTTATACAGTTGCCTCTTCCTGACAAAGTAAGGATTCCTCTGCTCCAGCATATCGGAGGAACAGCAAAACCACTGGTGAAAGTTGGAGATACTGTAAAAACCGGTCAACCTATAGGCGAGGCTTCCGGATTTGTATCCGCGTTTATACACTCTACAATTTCAGGAAAAGTAACAGCGTTGAAAAAACTGCCTGTTTCAGTAATGAAATATGGGTTATGCGCCGAGATCACGTCTGATGGACAAGACGATAAATTCTGGGTTCATGAAAAAGTCGATGATTGGACCAAACTCGATAAAGAAACAATAAAAAACCGCATTTTCTCGGCAGGGATTGTGGGTATGGGCGGAGCAGGGTTTCCAACTCATGTCAAATTGACACCGGGCGATACGAAAAAAATCGAGTTTATCATTATAAACGGTGTTGAATGCGAGCCATATCTTGATGCCGACCGCGATATTATGTGTACCAATCCTGATAAAGTTATCCAGGGTTTGCAGATGGTTATGTCCGCCATCGGTTGCGAGTGCGGATTTATCGGGATCGAGAAAGATAAACCTGATGCCATAAGTATAATAGGTGATAAATTAAAAGATGTCCGTAATATCAAGCTTGTTCCTCTTGAGGTTAAATATCCTCAGGGCGCGGAAAAACAGCTTATTTATTCTATTTCCAAACGCGAAATACCCCAGGGAGCTTTGCCGATGGATGTTGGCGCTCTTGTAATAAACGCCGCTACATCCACAGCGATATTTGAGGCGGTTACCGAAAATAAACCGCTTATTGAACGTAGTATGACAATAGCAGGGAATTGTCTTAACGAATCCGTAAATATTCGCACAAGAATAGGTACTATAATCAGTTCCGTAATAAATCATCTCGGTGGATTCAAGGTTCAACCCGCAAAAGCAATCATGGGCGGACCAATGATGGGAGAAACACTTTTTTCACTTGATTTACCGGTAACAAAAACCACTTCGGGTTTGATTTTTTTAGCCGAAGAAGAAACAAACAGGTATCAGATGAAACCATGTATAAGATGTGGCAGATGCGTAGATATTTGTCCGGCTGGAATATCTCCGGCACAAATCGGACAGGCTGTAGAATTCAATAACCTTCAGCTTGCGGAATCTCTGGGTATATTTAACTGCATAAAATGCGGATGTTGTTCTTATGTATGCCCTGCCAAGCGTGAACTGGTTCAATTAATTAAGCTGGGTGAACAACAAATAAAAAAGAATAGAGGTAAATAAAGTTGAACACTGTATTCCAAACATCACCTTCTCCTCACATAAGGACAAATGATACAATAACCTCTATAATGTGGTGTGTGGTTATATCGCTTATCCCCGCATTGTTCTTCAGTATTTACAATTTCGGATTTATTGTGCTGAAACCGGTATCGATCGCGATTGTTACGGCAGTAATAGTTGAGCTGGTTATTCTCGCCATAAGAAAAAAAGAATTGTCAACCGTTCTTGACGGAAGCGCAGTATTAACCGGACTGCTTCTGGCATTTAATATTCCACCGGATGTACCCTGGTGGCTTCCGATGATCGGTTCTTTTGTCGCTATAGCTGTAGCTAAACAGGCTTTCGGTGGGATCGGCTACAATATTTTCAACCCTGCTTTGATCGGAAGAGCGTTTCTTTTGGCCGCATGGCCTGTAGAAATGACTACCTGGCAACTAAACGGAGTTACCGGAGCGACTCCCCTCGGCATTTTCAAAGAAAAAGGAATGGATACTTTGATTAGTAAATTCGCAAATCACAGCGATATGATATGGAAACTATTCTACGGTGAAGTAGGTGGTTGTATCGGTGAAACTTCAGCACTGTTGCTTCTTTTAGGCGCAGGTTTTCTTCTTTATAAAAAAATCATTACATGGCATATTCCTTTTTCATATATTGGAACTTTATTTGTTTTCGGATGGTTTTTCAGCGGAAAAGGAATACTAAATGGTGACCCATGGTTTTATATTCTTTCAGGAGGAGTATTTCTCGGTGCTTTTTTTATGGTTACTGATATGGTTACTTCTCCTTTGACAAAAAAAGGAAAACTAATTTTCGGTTTCGGATGTGGTTTACTCACTTTTCTTATCAGAAAATTCGGCGCGTATCCTGAGGGGGTCTCATACTCTATTTTAATTATGAACGCATTTACTCCGATAATCGACAGATATATAGTCCAGAAAAAATTCGGTTCAAAATAAGGAGTTATATTTTGCAGAAGAAATTCATATTTTCAATTAAACTTGGATTATTGTTATGCGCTGTAGGTATAATATCAGGGCTAGCTCTTTCAGTTACCTTTTCAATAACAAAAGATAATATTGAAAAACAAAAAAAAGCAGAAACACTGGAATCGTTACCCGAGGTTTTGCCTTCCGCAATATCTTTTTCAGATCAGATTACAACATCTGAAACAAAATATTTTGAAGGTAAAAACGAAAAAGGCGACATAACCGGCTATGTTATTTATGGAGAGCAAAAAGGATATCAATCAATAATTAAATTTCTTGTTGGTATCGATCCTCAAGGCAATATTCAAGGGTTAAGAATACTTGAGCAGGGTGAAACACCGGGGCTTGGAGCGAGAATTACCGAAGTAAGCAACGATAAAACCGTAACCGAATATTTAAAAAGCGTATTCAAGAAAGAAGAACCAGACAAACAGGAAAAAATCGAACCGTGGTTTCCTAAAATGTTTAAAGGAAAATTTTATAAAGATTTATATGTCAGCAAAACCGAAAAGAACGATAAAGCGATTCAGGCAATCACAGGCGCGACCATTACTTCCCAGGCTGTTGTAGATGGTGTGAAAAATAGTATCGAAAATTTTTTAAATAAAGTTAAGCGAGATTAGTTATGAGCGATAAAAAATCGATAACCGGAGAATTATATAGAGGTATAATTACCGAAAACCCGACTTTCGGATTGTGCCTGGGGATGTGCCCTTCCCTTGCCACAACCACATCGGTTAAAAACGCCGTCGGTATGGGTTTATCGACAACAGCGGTTCTTATCGCGTCAAATATTACAATCTCGGTCCTTGTTCATTTAATGAAACAATTCAGCAACGATGAACTATTTCAACGGATTCAAAAAATCCGTATTCCTTTGTTTATTGTGGTTATTGCTTCTTTTGTTACGGTGATAGATTTTGTTCTTAAAGGATACTTTCCTGCTCTTTCCAAGGAATTAGGTTTGTTTATACCTCTTATTGTCGTAAACTGTATTATTCTCGGCAGAGCTGAAGTTTACGCCAGCAAAAACAATGTTTTTTATTCGTTTATCGACGGGCTTGGCATGGGGCTTGGTTTTACCGGTTCTCTGGCATTACTGGGCGCTATCCGGGAGATTCTCGGTTCAGGACAGATTCTCGGACTCAGTCTATTTGGCCCGGCTTTTAAACCGGCGATTATTTTCGTGCTCGCTCCGGGAGCGTTTTTGACCATAGGATTTGTGATGGGTTTTTTCAGGTATATCTCGTCAATTCGATCGAAAAAAATATAACAGGAATTTTTTAAAATGGCTGAACTTGGAAGTATATTAAAAATCTTTATTGCTGTTGTAATAGTCAACAATTTTGTTTTGTTCAGGTTTTTAGGGTTATGCCCTTACATCGGAGTATCACGAAACTCCGAAGCCGCGATCGGCATGGGTATGGCTGTAATTTTTGTAATGGCAATGACATCTGCCGTTACCTGGATGATATATAATTATCTGCTTGTTCCGTTTCATATCGAATACCTTAACATCATTGCCTTTATTTTAGCGATAGCGGCTTTAGTTCAGCTTGTTGAGATGATTATGCAAAAAACATCGCCCGCTCTTTACGAATCACTGGGAATTTATCTGCCTTTGATAACAACAAACTGTGCTGTGCTTGGTGTAGCTATTTTAAACAAAGACACTTTATTCGGACATAGTTTAAGTTTTATAAAATGTTTGGTTCAGGGAACAGGTGCCGGTTTAGGGTTTGCTCTGGCATTGTTCCTGATGGCTACTATACGTGAACGGCTTGAGCTTGCCGACATACCTGAAAGCCTTAAAGGAATACCGATTGCTTTTATTACCGCGGCTCTTCTTGCTCTTGCGTTTTTAGGTTTTTCAGGAATGTTATAAGATAAGGAGTCCTATTGTAATATGTTCAGTTCTGTTATTTTTTGGTCTATATTTATTCTTGGTGCTCTTGGGCTTATTTTTGGAATCAGCCTCGCAATAGCTTCATATATTTTCGAAGTTAAATCCGATCCCAAAGTTAACGCTGTATTTTCCGTTTTACCAGATCTGAACTGCGGTTCCTGCGGGTACCCCGGTTGTAAAAAATACGCGGAGGCGGTTGCTAAAAACGGTGAAAAAGTGAATTTATGTATGCCCGGCGGATCGGATGCGGTTGCTAAAATTGCAGAAATAATGGGGATTGAGATTAATATTGCGCCTGGCGGAAAGAACGTGGCTTTTATATTCTGTTGTGGCGGTACTTCCTCAAAAAAAGTCATGAATTATCAGGGTATTCCCGATTGTAATGCCGCCGCTTTAGTATCTAATGGCCCGCTTCAATGCGATTATGGATGCATGATGTACTACAGTTGTTATAAGGCCTGCAAATTTAACGCTATAAAAATCAACAGCGATGGATTGCCGGAAGTAATACCTGATAACTGCACCGCATGTATGGCTTGTGTAAAATCATGCCCTAAAAATATAATTAAATTAATACCTCACAGTGCATCGGTTTTTGTTTTATGCAATTCCAAAGACCGTGGGAAGGACGTTATGGATGCGTGTACCCGCGGTTGTATTTCCTGCATGAGATGCGTAAAAGCCTGTCCGGTAAATGCTATTCATATGGATGAGGGTTTAGCTATTATTGATCAGAATAAATGCCAGCAATGTTTAAAATGCGTTGAGGTTTGCCCTGTTAAAGTAATCCGCACAACAAAGAAAATTGAGGTTGACGTATGCCAGCAGAATTAATTTCAGGAAAATTGATATCCGCCCAGATTTACGAAAATTTAAAGTCACGGATAGAAAACCTTAAAACAAAATTCGATACTGTTGCGGGTCTCGCTGTTATCCTTGTTGGCGATAATCCCGCATCGCAAGTTTATGTAAAAATGAAATCAAAGATGTGCGATCAGTTGGGATTAACTTCAGAAGAATTCAGGTTATCTTCATCAATAACTCAAAATGAACTGATAGGCATTATAGAATCACTGAATTCCAATCCGAATATAGATGGAATACTGGTCCAGCTTCCTTTACCCAAACATATAAACGAGGAAGAGATTATATACGCTATTTCACCAGATAAAGATGTCGACGGGTTTCATCCGGTAAATGTTGGCAAACTGCTTATAGGTAACCCGAAATTCATTCCCTGTACTCCTTTCGGCGTATGGGTACTGCTAAATAATAGCGGTCATTCAGTTGAAGGGAAACACGTGGTTATCGTCGGAAGAAGCAATATTGTCGGTAAACCTTTAATGGCTATGTTATGCCAGAAACATAAAAACGCGAACGCCACTGTTACGATTTGCCATTCCAGGACACCGAATCTACCTGATATTACCCGTATGGGAGATATTCTTATTGTCGCCATGGGTGTTCCTGAATTCATCAAAAAAGATATGGTTAAACCAGGCGCAGTTGTTATTGATGTAGGAATAAACAGAATACCGGATGAATCTTCATCAACCGGTTACAGGATTGTGGGTGATGCCGCTTATAATGAATTGTCGGAAATCGCATCCGCGATAACCCCTGTTCCCGGAGGTGTGGGCCCTATGACAATAGCAATGCTCATGCACAACACTGTGCTTTCCTGTGAATTGAAAAAAGGGATAAAATCCAATCCGATAATATAATGAGGGAATAGATGCACAGTTTGCGCGAAAAAGTATTGGCCGGTCAATTCGTAATTACCGGCGAACTTACTCCACCAAAAGGAACAAATACAGATAAATTAATTGAATCCGCCCTTATTCTCAAAGAATCTGTTGACGCAATAAATATTACCGATAACCCGCGTTCGATCATGCGTCTTGGATCATGCGCGGTCTGCAAACTTCTTTTGGAAAATGGTATTGAACCCATTTTTCAAATAACCTGCAGGGATAGAAACCGGATAGCTATCCAATCTGACCTTCTTTCCGCCTCAATATTGGGAATAAGAAATATACTTGTAACAACTGGTGACAGCATATTATCCGGCGACCATCGCGAAGCAAAACCTGTTTTTGACCTGGATAGCACGCAGGTGTTGGCAATCATTAAAAAATTAAATACGGGGTTTGACCTGAAAGACAATCCACTCGCCGGAAATACAGATTTCTTTTACGGCGCTTCACTGAATCCATTATTAGTACCGGAAGAACTTAATTTAATCAGAATAAAACAAAAAGTCATCTCTGGCGCGTCATTTTTACAAACACAACCTGTGTTCGACATAGACAGTTTTCGTTCTTTTTACAGCCTTTTAAGAAACGAAAACATAAATATACCTGTTATAGGTGGAATTCTGCTTCTAAAATCAGCAAAAGCTGCGCGTTTTATAAACGCAAACATTCCGGGAATCCATATACCTGAAAACCTGATTGATAAATTGGAAAAAACAGATAACCCACTTGAATACGCAGTTCAAACGGCAATAGAAATCGGAAAAGAATTACGCAAAATAACGAACGGCATACATATTATGTCAATTGGATTGGAACATTTGGTTTCTCGAGTAGCTAACGGTATAAGATAGGTATCAGACAATCAGATCAAGATAATTCCCAAGCCCTTCTTTTTCAAGGGCGATTTTCATCTCATCCATAGCCATATTTTTATTCGCGGGATATACTTTTATTCCTCCGGCGTTGCTTTTTGCCTTTCCGGAAAAAACAGAATTCCTCCCGGACTGATTTTTTATTCCTTTTTGCCTCAGAACATTTTGTTCCGAATACGCCGCACCGCCATTTACATTTTTTATTCCATCCATACGATCTCTCCTGATAGTCCCCTTCATCAAAGTTATCGACAAATAAATGTTTTTCTTAAGTAAGAAACAAAAAATATGCCAGAGGATAAAATTAATTATTTATATCATATTGTGCAAGAATCAGTTTTTTTCGATGATAATCCGGAGTGCGCGATATGATTACGCATTTTGACTTTATTTCAGGCGGTAGAAGATTATACCATTTCTTCTCGACAATAAAATAACCGGGAAAATTATTTTTCGCGTAATCTTTAAGTTCATGGATAAAATAAATATTGTATATTTTCGCTATATGGAATCCAAGAGAATGATCCCAGAAATGATACATAACAACATTTTTATCACCAATTTTATTTTTTACATCTTCGGCAAAAGGGGCAAGATCGTATCGTGTATCGATAAAAGGTTCCAGTTTAGCGAAATAATAAAAATAAACCAGGCTTGTTATCAAACCGAATGTAACTGTAAACATCGATATTTTTGACTTTCGGAAAATATAAATATTAATAAAAACAGCTGATATCAATAAATCAACTATAAAAAATGAAACCTTGTTATTGCAAAAAAAACCGCATATTGACATCAATGCAACTCGATCATTCTCGTTGAAGAATTCTTTAACAATTTCATAATTGAATATTAAACTCGGCAGGCTTGAGATTCCGAATAAAAAAATAATATTTAGTAATACTATGAAAATCGATAGTGTAATAAAAAGCCATTTATTGATAATTTCCTGCCTTTTTGCCATAAAACTATTTTGAGCGAGAGGGATTCCGAGCAGGATAGAAACCGCCGGATAAACAGGTAATAAATAATCACCCCTTTTGAAAGATGATCCGGAAAAGAAAACAAATATCACCGCAAACCAGATAAAAATAAATGTTAAAAATTGAGATAAGTTATCTATTTCACTATCCTCGGGATATTTTGATTTCAGAGAAAAAAATTCTGTTTTTGAGAAACCAAACTTATAATAATAAAACAAAACCGGTATAAAAACCGACCATGGCAGTGCTCCGGTAATAATATTGGGTATATAGAACCAAAAAGGTTTTCTTGATCCAAAAACACCTTCTCCCCCGGTAAATCGTTCTATATTGTGTTTTATAATAAAATCCGATATAAACTCTCCGCCAGTAACATAATTCGCCGCAACATAATACGGGATTGTCAACAGGCAGAAAACCGCTATTCCTTCCCATCGAAGTAAAACGGTTAGCTTTCTAAGATTATTTGTCGCCAAACAAAAAGAAAAGAATACCAGTACGGGTAATATCAACCCCACAGGCCCTTTGGATAAAACAGCCAGTGCACAGAAAAAATATCCGGTTATAATATGCCTCAATTTCCGGTTATCCAGATAGAAATAAAACTCCAGCAAGGTTATTGTCAAACATAGCGCAAGAAAAATATCGATTCGCGATGTCCTGCTCATGCCTAAAAACTTTATGGATGTAGCAAGTATGATCGAGGTATAAAAACCGGTTTGCGGATTAAATATTTTCTTGATAGCGAAAAATATGTATAACACACACAACATCCCCGACAAAGCGGCTGGAATTCGAACCCAAAACGCACTGATTTCCCGCCCAATCATGCACGATAAAGTAACCAGCCAATAAAAGAGAACCGGTTTTTGTGTGCTTTTCTCAAAAGCAATCTCCGGAATTATCCAGTTTGAAGCTGAACCCTCCATCAATGATCTTGCGGCGATAGCGTTGCGCGCTTCCTGAGAACTCCACAACCCTTTTTTATCAAGATTGAACAGAAACAGCAAACCGCACCATAAAAAAATTATAATAAAATATAAAGCGTTTTTATTCATTAAATTTTCCTTTTGGATAATAAGAGAGAGATTATAAGGTTATCCCGCATTTAAGTAAATTAAATTCTAACTCGATTTCTGACGCAAACCCTTAAACTCGGGATAATTCTGTAAAGATTTGAAAGAAGAATCTTTCGTGATATCGTCGAATCCGATAAACCCTTTTTCAATACAATGTTTCAGATGATATATCGCTTTGGATATATCACCTTGCAGAGCATATGCTTTGGCAAGGTTATAATGCGGATTTAAATAATCAGGTTTGAGTTCAATGGAATGCTTCAGCTCTTCTATCCCCTCATCATATTTACCCTGCTCGACATATAGGAATCCTAAAAAATTATGGGCTTCCGGAATGAGTTTATTATCGATAGATACACACTTTTTCAAGTATTCAAAAGCTTTATCCTTTTCATTACCGTTAAAATAAATTATTCCCATAAGAAAATACGCTTCCTGCAGATTCGGGTTGGAATTTATCAGTTCATTAAGTTGTGAGACGGCGTTATCGATCTTATTCATTTTTATGAGGGATTTAATCTGCCCGAGTTTTGCCCTCGGATTAGCATCGTTTTCTATTTCTGCCTCAATATAATATTTGTAAGCCAAATCATAGTTTTTCCTGACATATTCCCTGTCCGCGCGGGCAATATACTCGACATCTTTTGGTATCTCTTTATTCAATAAACTCTTTTTTTCCGCAGGCAATATCAGAGCGATAATTTTACCTGATTTTTCCCACGACTTCATAAAATCTTTTATCGCAATAGAATAAATATCGCTGGCGTAAACTGATTGTTTTATCAGGTCATATCCATATATTGTCCTGAGGTGAACCACATCCGGTTTACCTTTTTTTTCCAACACTTGATTCACTATTACCGGTATTCCCTTATCTATCCATTTTTCTATATCGCTCAGTTCACCTTTAAAGAGCGATATGTCGTAACCGAGTTTACGTACATAATCGACCATATCGATTAAGAAACCGCCGTCGGAAGTATCCATCAAAGTTTCTGAAAGTTCAACCGGGCCGGTAGGTTCCCCGAAATACATAAGGACCGCGGCGAGAGCCGATGGCATACAGTTATTTTCCTGAGGGACTATATGAGGAACACCTTTAATGATTTTGTGTTTATCTCTATATTTTGCCATGTTATTATTAATATTTTTCATATAGTATGAAGATACCGCAGAGAATTCCGAATTGGGTCTACCGGCAAGATCCTGATAATATGGAAGAGCCTGATAATATTTTCCCGCAATACACAGTAGTTCCGCTGTTTGGAAAATAGCGAAATCTTTTTCAGAACCGGCGAAATTCTCGACAAAAAACTTATAATTATCGAGCGCCTCTTTATATTTTCCCAATCCCTGCTGGGCTATTGCAATCCCCTGATATCCAGGAATATAGCCCGGATTAATATCAATCACGTTTGAAAACGCATTTTCGGCAAGAACATAGTTGAAATTCTGCAGATAAACCGCCCCTAACAGATTCCATGCTTCAATTTGTTCGGGATCGGCGGAAACAACCCGTGTAAGCAATTCTGAAGCGCGCGGAAGATCACCTGCTTTCAGTGCAAGTTTGCTTTCCAGCATAGCCTTGTAAAAATCAACCGATCCTTTCTCCAGAGAAATAGGGTTCACCGCCTGATTTTTTTCCTGACAGATAAGCGAAGTTCCAATAAATACAAAAAACAGAGTAAAAATAATTTTACATGCTGGTTTCATTTTCAATTAATCATTATTTTTCCATTTTTATTCCATATTGCCTTATTTTCGAATCGAGTGTCGGCCGCGATATACCGAGAACCTCAGCGGCTTTGCTCTTTTTCCATACGTTTTCCTTTAATACCTTTATTATATACCTTTTTTCTATTTCTTCAAGTGATTCTTCCGTAACTGATGATTCAGTTATATCATATTCACCGCATATTGTCTGATTATTTTCATTTCCTCTTCCGATAATATTTTTGGAATTAAAATTTTTTATTTCTTCCGGTAAATCATCTATCTTTATTTCTGTTGTATCGGAAAGAACGACTGTAGCTTTTATTACATTTTTTAGTTCCCTGATATTTCCCGGCCAATGATACTGCTCAAAAAGATCCATAACTTCTCTGGATACAGAGGATACATTTTTTTTAAATGAACTTGAGAAAATCGATACGAAATGGTTTACAAGCAACGCAATATCCGATTTTCTCTCTCGCAGCGGAGGCAAATCAATATGAATTTCATTTAAACGGTAATACAAATCTTCGCGGAAAGTTCCTTTATTCACAAACTCTTTGAGATTCTTATTTGTAGCGGCAATAATTCTGACATCGGATTCAATAGGTTTATCTCCCCCCACCCTTTCATAGATTCCAGATTCAATAACCCGCAATATCTTAGCCTGCATAGGAATACCCATATCACCTATTTCATCGAGGAACAATGTACCGTGTTTAGCACTCTCGAATTTTCCTTTTCGGGTTGAAATCGCTCCTGTAAAAGCTCCTCTTTCATGTCCGAACAATTCAGATTCAATAAGATTTTCCGGCAAAGCCGTACAATTTATAGGAACAAAGGGATTACAGTTGCGCAAGCTGTTTTCATGAATAGCCTGTGCTACAAGTTCTTTGCCCGTTCCGCTCTCGCCTGTTATAAGTACAGTCACATCAAATTTGGATATTTTATTTATCAACTGAAATAGCTCCACAACAGCATTACTGCCGCCTATTATTTTATGTTCCATACCGATAACTTTTTTAAGCTCAATATTTTCCTGATTTAGTTTTGAATACGAATCACAAAACCTTATCGCTATAGCAACCTGAGACGCGAGAGCTTCAAACAGGATCATATCTTCTGTATCGAACCCCTGTTTGGATTTCGGATTTAGTATTTCCATCACTCCAAGGATATTACCCTGATACTCAACAGGCAAAGCAATGAGAGACCGGGTAACGAAACCTGATGTTTTATCCACATCTTTTTTGTGTCGCGGATCTTTCGAGGCATCCGCTACGATAGCGCATTTCCTGTTTTCAAAAACCCATCCTACAATTCCCTCACCGGGTTTTATGCGAATATCTTTGATTTTGTTTGCCACATCACCGGATACGGATTTAAAGTATAGATTGTTTTTGGCAGGATCGTATAAAAAAAGCGATGCCGCTTCACAGTCCATTGAATGGGTAACAGCGTATATAATACTGTTCAAAGCCACATTCAAATCGAAAGATGAATTTATTAATTTACTTGCATCAAGAAGGATCTCGAAATATTTTTTGTAATTAATATTCACCATAATAAATGATTTTATTTTGGAGATTTTCTAAAAAGAGAAAAATTAAAATATTCAAAAAATAATATTACCCACATAAACATACCCAAAAAATAGAGTGTTCCAACCCACCATTTATAATTCAGGATAAAAATCGCTACCAGAAAAAGAGCTAATCCTGACAAAACAGCGCATACAAGAACAAGCATCTTATCTGCGGGTTTATTATGTATCTCATCCCCCTCGAATTCAGCTATCTCAAAATCGCTTTTATTGTTTCTTTCTAACATATATCCTCCTGTTGCTCGCTTGAAATATGTTCCTCAATGAAATTAATCAGAGACTTTCTGCTTTCTTCATCAATTCTAACAAAAGCTACTCCCAAACTATAGATATTATTTTCCTTAACTTCCTCAGTTCTCACAACCTCGCCCACAACCTTGATTGAATGGGATATGGAAGGAATAGACAATTTTATTTCAAGGAGTGTTGAAGGCGGATAATAATATTTGGATTCAAGGAGAAGCCCTCCGGCACTCATGTTTTTGCTGTGCATAAACGCGAAATGAGACACCGATTCAACATTACCCGCGCAATCCCTGCAAGTGACAACATAATTAAAAGGTATTCTCGTGTGTTTTCTTTTTTCTTTACCATGAAATTTTTTTTTAGGCTGGTTATGCAAAAATATATCCTCCGTATATTATAAATTTTTTATTTTAAAAATAAATATATTATCATAACATCTTCTAATAGTAAATTAATTTAACAAACTTAATATTTTTCCGCAATTGCTACAAGTTTATATAAGGCAAAAAGATTAAATTTATTGATAATAAAAAAGATTCATATATATTTTATAGGTTTTATAAATTAATTTGTTTAGGAAAATATGAACTTTATTTTAAATAAAAATTTTCTTGTTTATCCGATTGTTATTCTAATTTGCGGATTCGCCATACTTTTAAGAGCGCCTTACCTGCGTGTTCCTGTCCTTGTTGTTGATGAATCGTTATATGCGGAAGTAGCGAATAATATTCTCGATGGCGGTATTCCTTACAGGGATACGTGGGACCAAAAACCTCCCGGGATTTTTTATATGTATGCCCTGGTTTTCTCTATTTTCGGGATAAATAATCTGTACGCGATTCACCTGACAGCGGCATTTGCTGTTGCGATAAGTTCGTTGATAATTTTTTTTATTGCCCGGATATTTGGTGGAAATGTGGCAGGAATGATAGCGGCACTGTCATATTCCATTCTCGCAAGCGCCGGGCAGGCATCTCAACTGCAGGGTGCAAATACGGAGATTTTCGCAATAATATTCGCTCTTGGGGCACTGCTTTTGTTTCTAAAATCAGGATTTAAACCACACCTGCTGTTTTGCGCAGGGTTACTTCTTGGAATCGCGATTCTTTTTAAACAACCGACGTTTCTTATGGTTATACCTGTGATTATTCTTCTATTTTTATACTCAGGAAGAAAATCCCAGGCTTTTCTAAAAACCGTATTCTTCTTTTCGGGATTGATAACGGTTTTGGGTTCAGTCATTCTTTTTTTCTTTTTAAATAACGCGTTATATGATTTTTACCTTATTTGTTATGTCCAGAATTTTGTCTATATGGACGGCAACGACCTGTCTCACGGCCTTCTCACGGCAATAAAAAATATCCCGTTTTTTATTAAAGGCAATTATGTATTCTATACAACATCGCTTTTAATGTTCTTTTATCTTTCTTATCAACTAATGAAAAAACTGATAAATAAGTCTCCCGTTGATTCGGGATCAGTTTTTCTGGTTTCGTGGTATCTTATGAGTTTTTGCAGTGTTTCTCTCGGATGGCGTTTTGAGGGCCATTATTTCTTTTTTATATTTCCATCCGTAGCGGTATTGGGCTCACTTTTCTGGACAAAGATAATTCGGTTTTTATACATTAAGAGAAAATTATTCGCTGTATTTGCCGGGTTAATTTTCTCAGCAGGTATAATTTATTCGTTAACATTGCATTGCGGGTTTCCTCCGGGTTTTAAAAAGGTGTATTTTACCATTCTCGATCCGCAAAACCCGACAGGACAATCTATCCGCCAGACAGCGAAATATATAATGGATAATTCATCAAAAAACAGCAGAATTTTCGTATGGGGATTATGCCCTGAAATTTACACACTTTCCAACCGCAGATGCGCCGGCAGGTTTATTTATACAAATTATCTCATAGGCATGATGACCGGAGACAAATATTTTTATTCCAACACAGAACGGCTCGACAGGATAATTCCCGGTTCATGGGATAAATTAATTGACGATCTTATAAAATACAAACCCGTATTTATTGTAGACACTTCGCCGTCAAATTATTTCCAATACGCGAGGTATCCTTTGAGCAGGTTTATCCTGCTTGACAGCCTGATAAAAAAGTATTACTCATTCGATAGAACTATCGGGAATATAGATATTTACCGTTTAAAAGAGAACCAATCCTTATAATTTCATTGTAACATCCGAAGAATCAACTATCGATTCAAGATCGCTCAGGAACGATTCACCCGGGAAAACGGAAAAGTTGTTGCCTATCTGTAAAGTGGCGTAATAATCATCCGGATATTTTACCTTTAGATAAACCGGGCAGGCCCCTTTATATCGGGAAATAATTTCTTTTAGCCGATTTATCCTGCTATCCTCCATTTTCTGCGATTCGAGTTCGATTTGAACTGCCGAGATTTTTCGCGAATAAATATCTTTTAGAGGTATAACTTCTTCAGCAATAATTTTTGGTGTCTCCTCATTCACGTCAACCTGACCGCTTATTAGCACAATATTATCCGCCGCGATACATTCTTTGCAACTCGCGAATACTTTTGGGTATACGAGCAAATCTATTCCATCGGAATAATCTTCGATATACGCAATCGCCATTTGTTCATTATTCTTTTTAGTAACCGTGATTTTAAGTTTCGTAAAAATCCCAGCAACTTTAACTGAAGTACCAGTTTTGAGCTCTTTCAGATCGGAAATCCGGTTAAAACTGAAAGTATCGAATATTTTTTTATACTGATCAAGAGGATGGCCTGTAATATAAAATCCAAGCAATTCCTTTTCAAACTGAAGCATCTGCGACTGGCTCCACTCGTCAATATCGGGAATCATATCCTGATCAGGCATAAAACTATGCTGTTCTTCCTCATTGCCAAAGAGATTGAATTGACCGGCCATTTCGTCTTGATGAACTGAACTCGCTCTCTCTATTGCCATATCTATTACATTAAACAGCTGTGCCCTTTTAAACCCTAAACTATCGAAAGCACCGCATTTAACGAGACTCTCTATTACTTTGCGGTTAACCTGCCTCGGATCGACTTTTTCAGTAAAATCAAACAGGGTTGTAAAATGGCCTTTTTCTTTTCTGGCGGAAATAATCGCCTCAACAGCGTTACCGCCAACATTTTTCACAGCATTCAATCCAAACCTGATATTGCCGTCAATAACTGTAAATGTAGAAAAACTCTGGTTTACATCGGGTGGAAGTACTTTTATGCCGTTTTTCTTTGATTCCTCAATATACAGAGTAATTTTGTCCGGATTGGTCATTTCGCTCGATAGCAACGCCGCCATGAACTCAACCGGATAATTCGCTTTCAAATACGCCGTCTCATAAGCGATTAAAGCATAAGCGGCGCTATGGGATTTATTAAACCCGTACTCGGCAAATTTAGCCATCTTATCGAAAATCGATTCGGCAAGGTCTTTCGGTACTTTATTCTCAACGGCACCTTTTACAAACCGATCTCTCTGCTGATCCATTTCTTCTTTGATTTTTTTACCCATCGCTCGCCTGAGCAAATCGGCGTCTCCAAGTGTAAATCCGGCAAGAACAGACGCTATTTTTTGCACCTGTTCCTGATAAAGGATCACTCCATATGTATCCTTAAGTATAGGTTCAAGTTCCGGCAACTCGTAAGAAATTTTTGTCCGCCCGTGTTTTCTGCTTATGAAATCGTCCACCATCCCGCTTCCCAAAGGGCCCGGGCGGTATAGCGCGACAAGCGCGATGATATCCTCAAAACATGTAGGTTTCAACTTGACTAAGATCTCGCGCATTCCCCCGCTTTCAAGCTGGAACAATCCGATGGAATTACCATCGCAAAGAAGATCATATGTTTTTTTATCGTCTATTTGAAGTTCCTGAAGGTTAATCTCAACCCCGTGAGTTTTCTTAATAATCTTTATTGCCTGATCAATTACGGTCAGGGTCTTTAACCCGAGAAAATCCATTTTAAGAAGACCGATTTTCTCAACAATTTTCATCGAATACTGGGTAGATACTTCCCCGTTATTCCCTGTACAAAGCGGCACGTAGTTGGTTAGAGGCTGTTCGCATATAACGATACCCGCGGCATGAGTTGAGGTATTGCGGACGTTTCCCTCAAGCGCGTACGAGGTATCGATCAAAGTTTTTATCCGGTCGTTGGTCTGATAGAGGGTATTTAGTTCAGGATTCGCCTCAACGGCTTTCTCCAGAGTAATTTTAAGTTCATTCGGGATAAGTTTGGCTATTTTATCTACATCATTATATTCCATTCCCATTACCCTGCCGACATCACGAACCACAGCTTTCGCCCCGAGAGTACCGAAAGTTGCTATCTGAGAAACATTATCCTTGCCGTATTTTTGTGTTACGTAATTGATCACTTCAGATCTTCTCTCATAACAGAAATCAATATCGATATCGGGCATCGACACTCTTTCAGGATTCAAAAACCGCTCGAAAATCAATCCATATTTCAGCGGGTCTATATCGGTTATTCCCAGCAGATACGCCACAATACTTCCCGCAGCGGACCCTCTTCCCGGGCCGACAGGTATCCCTTTTTCTTTGGCGTAATGGATAAAATCCCACACCACAAGAAAATAATCCACAAACCCCATCTGAATAATTATTGACAATTCATATTTTAATCTGTCCAATATTATATTATCAGGATTCATATACCGTTTTTTCAAACCTTCTTTACACAGGTGTTCAAGATACTGCTCACTGGTATGCCCTGCGGGCGCATGATAATGCGGTAAAAGCCTTTGGGAAAAATCTATTTTCAGATTGCATTTTTCAGCTATTTCCACTGTATTCTTAAGAGCTTGTGGATAATTTCCAAACAACTGTTCCATCTGATCGGGGCTTTTTACATAAAACTCATTTGTGGCAAACCTTAAACGGTTCACTTCGTTCTGGGTACACCCTGTTTGAATACACAAAAGCACATCATGGACATATGCGTCTTCTTTACGTAAATAATGAGCGTCATTGGTAGCTATCAGCGGTATATTCATTTGATTGGCAAGCTGGATTATCTTGTTGTTAACCATTGCCTGTTCAGGAATACCGTGATCCATTATTTCCAGATAAAAATCGCCTTTATCAAAGAAAGAGCAGTATTCTTCCACAAGCAATTTCGCCTGGTCATCCTTTCCTTTTAGAATAAACTGAGCGATTTCGCCTTTTAAACACGCGCTTGAACAAACAAGCCCTTTCGCGTGTTTTTTTAGTAATTCTTTATCAATTCGAGGTTTATAATAGAATCCCTCAATATACCCTTTGGATGATAATTCCATTAGATTTCTGTATCCCAGCGCATCTTTAGCCAGAAGAATCAGATGGTAATAGGAATCTCTCATTCCGGAAGTGTTTTTTTCGAACCTGCTTTTTGGAGCGAGATACGCTTCCATGCCGATAATTGGTTTTATGCCCGCTTTGGTGGCATCGAGATAAAACTGACTGCATCCGAACATAGAGCCATGATCGGTTATCGCAACGGCATTCATGCCGAATTCTTTTGTTTTATTTATGAGGTCCGATATTCTTGTAGCTCCGTCAAGAACACTGTACTCCGTATGGTTATGAAGGTGAACAAATTCTGTCATAAAATTTTCCCCATCAGCAAATTATTGGAATTTCAGTTTTACATTTATCACACCGGTCCGCGAAAAGGCCTGTAGTATCTATCTTGTATCCGTTACGCTTTATAAGCAAATTATTGCATTTAGGGCAATAGGTATTCGAGCCGTAATCTGTCATCAAATTCCCAATATAAACATATTTAAGATGTTTTGACGCTATTTTGTATGCGCGTTCAAGGGTTTCGGCAGAAGTAGGCGGTATTTTCATTTTATATTGCGGATAATAAGCTGAAAAATGTATTGGGATTTCAGGATTTACAGATGCCACCCAGGAAACCAGCTTATTCAATAATTCATCTGAATCGTTTAAAGTCGGAATAATTAAATTTGTCAGTTCGATATGAGTTATTTTCGCGCTGTATTCGATAAATTCAAGCACAGGTTCCAATGACCCTCCGCAAATATTGCGGTAGAACTCGTCATCCATTGATTTCAGGTCTATGTTCATAGCGTCAGTCAAAGGAGCCAGCCTCATAAGAGGTTCTTTGTTCAAGTACCCGTTTGTCACAAGAACATTTTTAATACCGTTTTCATGAGCCAATACAAAACAATCCATAATGTATTCATACCAGATTGTCGGTTCGGTATAAGTATAAGCTATAGCGAACGAATTATATTTTTTCGCGAGGTTTATCATATCCTGAGGGCTAACATAACGTGTTGCTGTTTTTTCCTGAGATATTTGCCAATTCTGACAGAATTTGCACATCAGATTGCATCCATTTACCCCAACAGATAAAATATCTGAGCCGGGATAAAAATGATAAAGAGGTTTTTTTTCTATCGGATCAACAGCAAAAGAAACCACTTTCCCGTATTCGCCGGAATATAAAACTCCATTCCGATTAACACGGACTCTGCATAATCCGTGTTTCCCATCCATAATTAAACAATGATGAGGGCACAAATCACAACGTACACTTTGATTTTGTTCTTTGTGCCAGAATTCAGCTTCTTTCATCAGAACTCAATACCTTTCACAGCTTTTATACCCTTTTGGAAATGATGTTTTACCTCAACCATTTCGGTAACTGTATCGGCTTTATCTATTAACTCCAATGGCGCTTTTCTTCCGGTTAATACAATACTGGTTGATTGAGGAACATTATCAAGGATATCAATAATATCTTCGGTTTTCACAAACCCCATTTCCAGCGCATCGAGAATTTCATCCGCGATTACAATATCATATAAACCGGACATAATTTTACCTCGCATCAAATCAAGTCCATCCTGAGCCATAGTTCTATGTTCCCTCAATTCCGCTTCCGTAGAGACATCATACACAAAACCTGCACCCAATGCATATATTTCCGTATTATCCATCTTGTTGAAAAAAAGCATTTCTCCTGTTTTCAAATTGGATTTGATAAATTGGCAGATACACACTTTTCCACCATGTCCCAGACAGCGTGCGGCTAATCCGAAAGCGGCTGTTGTTTTCCCTTTGCCAGTACCAATATATATGATAATCAATTTTTGACTGTTGTTCATAGGTTTTCTCTTAATATTTAAATACAGACAGGATTATCCGGCAGAAAAATTAAAGAATTAACCGAAAAATACAGTTATTGATTAAGTTTATCAAATCAGACCGGATATACGATCTTATAATATTTTTACCGGTTTTGTGAATATCTAAATTTAAAAATATTGGCTAAAAAAAGGATTCGGGTTAAATAGCTACTGACTGGCTTCTTCCTCAACTTCGAAGTTTATATAAATTTCCGTTCCTTTTCCCTGAGTGGATTCAACCTGTATTTTTCCGCTATGGATGCGTACCACATTTTTTACTATAGCCATACCGAGCCCTGTACCATGACCTTCTTTTGTTGTAAAGAAAGGTTCAAACATTTTTTCCTTTAATTCCTCATCCATACCGATACCGGTATCTTTAACATATAAACACACTTCGTTTTTGTCGGAAATATACTTTGATCCGACTTCAATAGACCCCGTGCCTTTAGCGTCAATGGCGTCAGCAGCATTAATAATAAGGTTCAGCAAAACCTGCTGAAGGTTTTGCTGGTTAGCGTACATAAGAGGCACTTTTTCATCGAGTGATATTATTAAGCTGTATTCAGGAGCGTTATGTAATTCGACATGTTCTCGTATTTTCGTAAACCGGTTGGCTTTTCTGACCGTAACAGACATCATTTCGATAGTATCAAGGATAAGTTTATTTAAATCCACCAGTTCCTTTTTCATTTTTGCCGGTTTAGAAAGATTGGACAGATGATTTGATATATTTCTTATACTTTCCAGCTGAGAATTTATTATGGAAAAATATCTCTCAACTCTGGATTTTAGCTCCTCTTCATTATCAATACATTCATCAACGATATTTTTCAGCAATGTAATATAACCCTCGAGAGGCATAAGAAAATTTTTTATTTCATGAGCTACACTTCCTGATATCTGAGTTACAATGGATTTTTTTTCCGATTCTATAAGGATCTGGTTGATCATTTCCATCTTTGACTGATAGTGAAGAAGATCCTGAGCCATTTTATTCAGAGCGCCTTCAAGTTTTCCGATTTCATCCCATCTCGTTTGTTCTATTCGCAAACTCAGGTTTCCTTTGGAAATATCACGGCAATATTTAATCATTCTGGTCAATGGATATATAATGCGTTTTGAAACCATCAGACTGATTCCCAACGCTATAAATATCCAGAAGATGGCAATGGAAACGAAAATAAGCCTTTGTTGAGAATAATCAAAATCTATTAATTTTTTTGGATAATTTATCCTGACTATACCTTCCACAGAAAAATTTTTCCCGAATATCGGAGCAAGTCCCGTCATATAGTTTTCACCATTGTATTGCATAATCGATGTACATAACGGCTTTTTGATACGGTATACTTTTTCCATAACTTTTGACACATCGCTATCAATACTACAACTGCCTATTTCCAGCACCTCGGCGAATTTATTGCCTCCAATCGCTTTGTAAACAATAACTCCGGATAACCTTGGATAAAACCTCCAGTAATTGCTGAAAACTTTTTCAAGATCATGAATGACTTCTTCTTTTTGTTGCGCGCTAAAAGTCTCGGAATTTTGCAAATACTTACTTATTTCTTGATTATTAAGCAGCAATGAGGCTGATACTGAGGCTTCAAGTGCATTTACTTCAAGCAGATTCTTTATTTGGATTATCTTGTTTACTTTCCAGAAATAAAAAGTTACCCCCACAGTCATGAAAGTTATCATAATCATAACAAAGGGGATTTTGATATTCAGGCTCATTGATAAAATTCGTTTATACACTTTTTCAATACTCTTTATATTGTTTCGCGTTAAGAAATTTTAAATAACCTTAATACAGGCTATATAAAGATTTATAATATTAATCTTTTATTGGGATAGACAAGCAAAAAACGCCACACCTCAAAATGAATAAGAGAATCGGAATTAAATCGGATAAATTTCCAGATATACTTAATTATTATGTTTTAAACGTCTTCTGATTCTCTGATACAAAACAGACAGGCCGAAAACAAACATAGCATAAAATGACGGTTCAGGAACAGATCCCATATATGTATTATCCAGTATAACATCAGGAGTAAATTCCGGAACCTTAAGAGATTGATTCGTGTAATAATTCATTTCAGCACCATTCAAAATTTCGAAATACACATCAACCGTTTCGCCGATAAGGCTATTTGCCGCGAGAAAATCAGTTAAATTTAATCTGACATGGGTAAAAAGTGAATTACCGGATGTTTCAAATGACAACCCTTCCGGGCTGAATACAACATCAGATAAATCATCAGCGTCAAATGAATGTTGAAACAAATAATATACATCGCCATTGTGGATCATACTCACGCTAAAATAATCAGCACCCGAAAAGTCGTATTCGTTTAACGCAAACCCTTCCGGAAGAGCAATAGATTTGGTGAAATTGTAATCAAAAGACAAAACTGAGGTCCATTCGTCTACAGGAGCCTCATAAAAAATCAACGATGAGACCCCGTTCTCGTAATAATCCGGATCATACCCTGTACCAATTGTAAATTGAGCGTAGGTATTCCCCCCGGTCGAATGAAATGTCATAGTTCCGCCAGTATCGTCAATATATTTATTATTTTTACCATTTTCATAATTTTCATCAAAAGCAATACTGCAAAAACCATGACTGCCAAACAATGTAATTTGTAATACCATAAGAGCCAATAAGATCAGCGTTTTCATCAATTTAAACCTCCATTATTTATGAAGAGTAATACTCTATTAATTCTAAAAAGATTTTAGCATATGATTTCTAATATTGCAATTTTTCTATTAAAAAAATTGCTGATATTTTTAAAATAAATTGTATACCATTCACAAATATTTTATATTTTGTTGCGAGGTAATAATTACGAAAACAGATTAAATGGAGTTCTCAAGAATTCGCTTAAACCCAAATTCCCTGAGTTTCTCTTTTACAGGCCGTGAAGGTTTTAATCCGAGTATTTTACCGTTAAGGTAATTTACCAGTACCACAGCGGATTGATCTGTCGAGAAATCGCCAATATTGTATTCCTGTCCGTTTTGCGTGTCAACAACCACGAGATTAGGCATTTTGCCTCCATGCACAAGCGAATCAGCGCTGACAACAGCGCTTATAAAATCAGAAACAGCGGTTAATTTGTCACTGGACTCAACTTTGATAACAAACATTTGATTAGACGCACCGTAACGTAAATAATCATCGTCTTTGGATATGATTTTCACCGCGGACGGCGATAATTTATCTGCGGATAACTCATGGTTTAAATAATAATGGACAGATTCTATAAGGTTATCAAAACTTTTGCTCCATCTTTTCTCATAAATCATGAACTTATCATTACCGATAATTTCCATTCCCGGCACAAAGAATCTTCGTTTTAAAAGTTCTTCCATGATAGAAATTGTATTTAATCTGGAGGAAAAGACAACCCACTTCAATTGAACTTCTGAAACTGTTTTTCTGTTCAGCGCTATTGAATTCAATATTTCATGCGCGAAATTCAGCTCATTATCAGGTATGGAATCAAGATCGATTACTATATATTGTGATTTTGAGTTTGTTTGAGGTTGAATTATCTGAACTGCTTCTTTATCCAAATATTGCCACAGGAAATTTTCCACAGCAGGATTTCGCTGAAGTTTGTTTCTCATTTTATCCATAAAGATCTGATTTATTTCTGGAACAGATGCTGCTTTATCAAATACTTTTGAAGCCTGTGCAAACATCGTGGCTATTTTATCTTTATCGCCAACTTTTGACCATTCAAATACTCTTGATGAAAGGTAATTTAAATAAAACTCAATAAATTCTTCGACAATTTGTTTTTCGTCCTGGTTAAGCCCGTTTTTAAATGAATCGAGAACCGAATCGATACGGCCCCCGAAATAATCATTAACCAGAGGATTAACAGCTTTATAATCTATAAGGACATCGCCTTTAGCGAATTTATTTTCTGTCGCTACGGGATCTTTTACCTTAACAAGGAAGAATGAATCTTGTTTAAGTGGAACATATCTTAAAGTTTCGTAATTGCCCTGCCCTTTAAGCAGTCTTAAATCGGCGCTGACCCATTCTTTTATAAATACGGAATTTGCCCTTCTTAAATCTGTTCCAGTTACGTTAGACCCGCTTGAGATGATTTTGAATTTGTCACCGGTAAGAAGCGTATTCCCATTGGAATCCATAAAATAATGTTTCACTTCTTCTCTGGCAAATAACTTAACGGCGTCCTGATAGCTGACGTCGTTCATGGTATGTTTATCTCGTGTAACAAGAACGATACTGTGTCCTTGCTGAATCAATCGTTTAAGTAACGGGAAATCGGTAATAATTTCGCCGGCATTATCGATAGAATAAATTATTTTTTGGCCGGGTTTTGATTTCAATGCATCAACCAGGAATTTATAATCGTTTTTCGCTATATGCTGGTCATCCTGAAGAATTTTACCTATCTCCTGAGAAAAATAGAATCCTCGCTCGCTAATTTCTTTCGCGGCTTTTGAATCGGCAAAATCAAGAGCATTACCGGCAATAGCGACAAGAATGGCCGACCACAACTCATCGTTAGTTTTTGAAATCATATTTTCTATTTCTTTCAGCGCATCCATACCTTTCTGGTTATATTCTTCTTTGAGAGCTTCGTATGGATTATCATCGGTTGTTATAATTCTAATTATATCATACATCATATCTTCGAGTTCATGGGCAGTAAGAGTGCCTATAAAATCTCTATACCGATTATCCGATAACAATGTGTGAATCACTTCTCTCGCTTTAGTTTTGCTGGGTTCATCGGTTTCGCTCAGATCGATTATCTTTTCAGCGTATGGCCCATGTGTAACGGTTACATCCGCACCTCTTACCTGTGGAAACTCGGAAATTCTGCCAAGCACTTCACCGGGATGATAGTAACCATTATTAAATATTATTGATTCCGGGGCACCGAGTTCGGCAATCATTTTGTAATGTTCAAGTACAATATTGAGAAAATCATGGGTTGATATTTGTTCCATTACCAATTTTTCTCTCAATTGTTGATGGAGTTTATTTATATCTCCCGGATAATTAAATAAAGGTATACTTTTCGTATCGGTAATTCCGAAGTCAATATATGCGTCAACAATTTTCTTCATTTCGGTAAATACAAGATTATCAGGATTCTGATCAAGGTCTAACACAGGCGATTTTGTGGTAAGATAATTACTATATTGCTTCATTAATTCATGTACTGCTTTCGGATCAAATGAATCGCCCATATCATCCTGGATTATGCGTTCGCCTATAAGATTTACGATTGAATCCGCCATCATGGAAACGGCGTTAGTGACTTGCCCCCTGTCCCAAATATAGTTCAATCTGTCGATCAAACCTTTTGAGAAATATATATCATCCGCTACACTTGAGGCAAACTGAAAATGGTCTTTATCAGCGATAAAAATGCCTGGATTCCCATCTTTCGGGTCAGCTACCCAAAACCGGTATTGCGCGGTATCCATAGCCGAATAAATTCTAAAGAGGAAAGTCGACGCGGCTTGCATTTGCTGGTATTCTTCGGCTTGTGAGTTTCTTGAATCTATCATGAGTTTTAGGGCAACATCATGTATATATTCTTTAACTCCTTTTATAAGCGGATCGCTGTCCACTAATTTTTTCACATCGCTTCCGAGTATTATTTTATTAACCTGCAAAGGATTTTCGCTATGATGTCCGTCACCGAGCCCTATTGTTTTTGCGATCAGATCCCCTCTTTTAGTCAATATATTGGTAAACCTTTCAAAATCTTTCGGATATTTCTGCTGAATACCACTTATTTTCTTTGCGATTTCCAGATAATTCTGTTCCACATCCTGTAATAAGTTTCTGGAAAATGACAGATAATTCATCATTATTCTGTTTTCTCTGGAAATCATGTTAGAAAGGGAAATCATCAGGTTTGTCATATCTGGATGATACAACGCATTACCGAAATTTATAATTTGCGTATAGTTTGCCAGATTCATGTTATCCCGCATTATTCTTATTTGTAATAATGCGTTAACGACATTAATCTGGTCGGGTGTAGCGTCTATTGGGATTCCCTTAACCGGGGCATCTCTCAGGACGGGATAATTATCCATCATGGAATCAAACATTGATAAGAATTGTTTTAAATTGCCCTTAAAACCTTCTTTAATGGGTGATATCGCCTCGATAATAGCGCTTTCCATCCATGTTTCGAGTTCGGTTGTTTTCATCGCGGATAAATGATAGCGCGTTTCGGCGAGTTCAAGCGTATCAGGATCGTGTTTTGTCTTTATTGACGCTTCCCCAATGGATTTCTGCAGATATAATACTCGCAATGTTTCTTCAATCTGAAGAGCAGTAACTTTTCTTAATAGATTGAATGTATTCTGCATCTCAATATCGGACCGTAAAGAGGATATCATTTTATCAAGCCTGCCTACCGTATATCTAAAATTATCCAACTCCTCGGATACCTGCAAATACGGTTTCTGATAAACGGATTCCATTTTTTCCAATCGGCGATTCAGTTCTTTTTTCATTAGGTCAATTAAATCTATCATGCTATTTGTGGAAATCCAATATTGGTAGAGAATATCAGAATCTATATCATTGAGAAAAACTTCATCGAGTTTGCCTACATCTTTGACATATGATTTCATCATCGCGTCAATGCTGTTAAATCCTGTACTGCTTAGAACAGCCATTATTTCCAGGTCTGAGAATATGTCACGAGTAACAGGCGCAATCTCGTGTATAGAAGACAACAGACTTTCCATATTTACGCTTAATTTCGATATAAATCCATTTAACTGGGACTTAAGTTCACCAGTTTTTTCTGCTTTTTCAAGCATTCTTGTTAAAAAGGTTATTTTTTCTTCGATTGATATATCAGGCGAAACTCCGATTATAGAGTAAATGTTTTCCATATTCTTAAAGACAAGTTCATACCCTACAATCGAAGCCATTTCCTCGTAAAGATAACTGCCGTAGATAGGCCTTTTTATACTGATGTGTTCTTCACCGATTTGTTTTATATCCTTATGAACGGGAAATAAATCGAAATCTCCCTGAATTTCCTGTTGAAGCGTCCATTCCGCAAAAGGCTGAAACAATGATTCGGAAGCGATAGAACCTGCTTTATTCGCATAGAAATCGGATAATTCAAGATTACCTGTTTCAATAAGCTGATTATGTATTTTTATATATTCCTCAACGGTATTTATTAATCCCTGTGATAAATAGATACCATGTTTAAGCCCTTTCTCATCTGTTTCTATAAGCGCTGAAAATTGATAATGGGAAGCGTCATCTATGAATATAGCTTTAGAACCGTCTTTAGGTTGAATAGAGAAAATTTTCATTTTCTTTTCATTCATTGTATCAAGAGTTTTTCTGAAAACATCGAGATCTTTTCTCAATTTGACAATAGTCTCATTATTTTCTTCCCTGTTCAATTTATTTTCAAGTTGTTTCAGCCTCATTTCAAGCCATTGTATGCCTTTCTTGTAAAATTCCGAATCATATGAGAGCGGTTTAACGGTCCCCTGCTGAATGATATTTTTGACTCGTTCCAAATCCTCAGGCCTGTAATGCCCATGCCCGATTCCTATATTTATTCTGCTTTCCCGCTTTTGGGTACGCACATTTGTAAGGAATAGGTTCCCGATAAGTTTAAGTGTTTCGCTTGAATACTCGAGTTTATCAGCATACGCGAGTTCAAAACCAGCTTTTCTTGTGGGCCTTTGCTGTATGGTACACATATCGAAAGAATAAACTTCTATATCCCTTGATTTAAGAAACTGTTCGTCATCCGCAGTGGGGGCAATCACATCCATATTCTTTTTCCGGATAAATTCTTTAACTATATCATTGGATTTCGACGGATCGTTCATTATAACCGCATCAAACATATCCTCGAATTTCAGAGAAGGGTTTCCGGTAGATTTTTGGGCGGTACGTTCTATCATCAGGATTATATCGGTTACGGACATTCCTCTGTCTTCAGGAGAATGAACCGGATTCATTATAAATACTCTTTTGACGGGTTCTATTACAATTCTCTGGTTATTCGGATATGTTACAACCTGGCTTTTTCCTCTATTAACTAAACCGTCAACGAACTCTTTCAGGGTAAAATTAGCCAGAAGGCTTGTAAACAAACTTCCCGGCCCAACCATAATTAAATCTAAAGACGGATAATTGAGGGCTTCCAATGCCTGTTTTGTCATAACTGGTTTCTGATCTTGATTGCTGGGGTTTCTGACATTATCCAGATAATCGATATTTTTTCCGAATTGAGGTATAAAATCACCAATTTCACCTATATAGTGTTCGCCAAATATCGAGGTTCCATCTTGTGGAATCAGATTTCTATTAAGCCTTGTACCCATACTCATTTCTCTTTCGAGTTCGGGTATTTCTTCTTTTGCGATAGGTGTTTTCAGGCGAGCTACAAGATCTCCTTCATCGGTCGATATGGGTAATATCACACCGGTATCGATTCCCAGAAGTTTATGCGCCATATAAATCGCCACAGCGTTTTTATCCATATCCATTCTTCCATTTTCAACATCATACGCATTTGTAAAATAATTTAACGATTCATCAAACAGATTTTTTATACTGGCTTTTCTCAGATCTATTTTTCTATATTTTTCAGGGTTTTCCTTGTGTTTCGTTCTTAAAAACGCGATAAATTCGTCTATTTTCTTAACAACATCGATAAAATTTATTAAAAATTCTGGCGATTCTTTAATTTGAGGGTACTTTTCAAGTGTCGGAGCTATTATCTCGCCTACTATCGGATAAATATAATCTATATCCCTGTCATCGGGCAGACGTTTATTCAGGAGATCCTGTTTTGCTTCATCAAGATATGCTATAGATACGTTGGTAACATCGCCTCTTGAATAAACATAGCCGAAAAGCGGATCCAGTATGTCCTGCCATAAGTAAGATTGTCCACCGGAATCGAATGTGGATACAAGGTTTACCACATTTCCATCGAGACCTTTTATAGCGTTTATCAAACTGTTGCCGCCGGTTCCACCTGTTATTGTTAATATGGACGGCCTGTTTCTGCGAACCATTGTTTTAGCTTCATTTACCGATGGGTTTTTTTGTTTCCATTTCATCATAAGGCCCGTAATTATATCTGTAGTCATAACGCCTCTTTTTATGGCCAACTTTGATATATGCTTGAATGCTTCAAGCTGATCTCCACCATAAGCGACGTCAACCAGGCTTACTACACTGTCTCGATTCATCAATTTTTTTGACCAGGTTACATATCGAATCAATAACATAATTTTATCAAAGGAAATATCACTTTTTCCGCTACGATACCACTCGAGATTATGTTTGTATTCAGCCAATGCTTGTACAAGCAACTCCTGACCTTTTTCGAATCCGAAAATAGATATTATCGCGTTTCCAAATACCGGAATAAATTCATTTTGGGAAATATTCAAACCGGCTATGAGTGAATATAGTAAATCAAAGAATGTAACTGGATCCGTTTGTACGGAATACCCTATCCCGAGTATCATTGGGTCCGCGCCGGAATCAGGGAACATTACACTTTCCATAGTTGCAGGTAAAATCACGTTTGAACCGTCAAGAGCGTTTTCGGAAGTTTTAGGCTGACGCTCCAGATCCCAGAATTTCATCCATGCTCTTGCGGCATCGAATTTCATGGATAATATCTCCGTTTGGGTAAACTCTTCAGGATGTGTTGTAATTCTATCGCCGACAATACCATCGACATGCTGTGCAAAATAGTAATTTAATCCTGACGCGTCAACCGGTACCGGAGTTTTCGCCAAAGAAGAGTGGTGATAGTATATTTTCGGGAACAGTTCCGCATGTTCTTCCGTTTTATGCTGCATAGAATTAACAGAACGGGAAAACAGATTGGACAGGGTATCATTATTGAGTATTCTCAACCTTAATATTGTTTTCTTTCCCTGATAATCCTCAACCAGAATTTTAAAATCGGAAACGAACCCGCCAAGTCTTGATTTTGAAACGAGTATCCGTTTGGTATTAAAAAAGGATAATCCGGCATTTTTAAACGCGCTATCAACGCTTTTTGTATCTGAGAATATCCAACTTATATAATCCCTGTACATTTTTTCGGAGATGCTCGAAAAATCCAGTTTGGATAAATATTTACCACCCCGTAAAGATGATATAAGTTTCTCTTGAGCGGAATCCGGTGTAATTGATTCGTCATCAATATATGCTTCTTTTATTACCCGTGCAAGAATTGCCGGATCGATGGATTTTATATCTATATCTTTTGCCTGATAATTCAAATAATGCAAATATATATGATAAAGAAGGTCTAGTTCATCAGCCTTTATTTCTTTGCCGAGAAAAGCCGCGTCTCTGGAAAGTATGGCTTTGATAGCCGGATATCGCGGGTTTTTCCCCTGCATAATCTCGACAATTCTGCCACTTAAAACGCCAAGTGTTTTTTGCATATCTTTGCCTGCGGCAAAGATATATGAATTTATCATTTTTTTAAACTCTTCAACCTGCTCCAATTCATCAAGGTCATTAGCTGAGGGCTCAAATACTGATCTTATCAGATGATTATAGTTGGCATACTTTTCCTGGAACGCTCCTATGCGTGTTACTATAGACACACTATTTTTTGACTTCCAATTGTATAAACCATCGATTGCGTCATCAACTGTTTTAGGTTTTTCAAGATCAAACTCAAAAATCGGCCCGGCGCTTTCCTGTGTATTTAAATCCTGACCGACTAATGTAAAATACAAACCTTTTTCTGTTGGAGAAATGTTTTTTATCAGCAAACCGAGATTATCGTAACTCGCAACCTCAATTGTATCGTCTCCGAGTACCGTTCTATAAACTTCATCCAGAGATTCGAATTCGGGCAGTCTCTGTTTTCCCGTTATAAGGGCAAAATAATTATTGCCGGCAAGTTTATGTACCTCCACAGTGAATTCATCGTCACCGACTTTTCCAAGTCCAACCCTTTCACCGTAAGATAACTTATCCTTAATATCCCATAAAGCTTCAAGTATATTTAGCGGCACAAAATTTCCTGCGAATACATATTGTAGCGTGCCATCAGCAAATGGTATTTCTCCCATGAGATCATTTATTTTAACAAGAATTCCTTCACGCTGATTCAAGACTTTAGCGGCAATATCAGCGGCAAAAACAGTTTTCTGTCCAAACTTTATTTTCCCGCTTTCAATTTTTAAGTTACCGTCTTTTTCAAATTGGTCTATCAGTGAACGCAGATAATCTTCTATTGATGATTTATCTTCATCATATTTCATAGAACTTAGCGAAACAGCTATCGATTGCGCGGCATTGGGTATATCCGATACCGGTTTACCATCCAGTGCATTCACAGCAAGCACACTGATGATATGAGCTGAAAATGGATGCGTCAAAATCGACCTGACTACGTAATCAGATCCTTCGGGAAGACTGACAGCTTTTCTTCCCGCGGCCTCAATAATTGCCCTGTACTGGTCAGGGGTAATTGCCAGAACAGATCCGCCGAGCAACTGGAAGTTGGTAAGCACATTTTCAGATGTAATCTTGGCTTTGCGTACACTGCTCCAGCTCACTCGATTTCTCTGAGCGAACAAACCATAAACTAATTCCTGCCCCGCGATTTTTAACCTTACGTAAACCTGCTCGTTAACACGCGTTATTTCCAGAACCTTAAGATCATATCCAACCATTGAGGCAATCTCGTTTAACTTGAGCTGAACACTTTGCAATACCGGCAGATTAAGCTCACGTATGGAAGGTATATCATATCCTGTCATTTGCCAGGCAAGGGTTGAAAATAACATCGATTTGAACATATTTCCGAAAACGATCTTATTCTCAGGCACAACCAAAGGATTTGAATCAAGCCAGGACGACAATGCCAGAGCATCCCATTTTCCGGCCAAAAATTTCTCAAGTTTGTTTTCCGATCCGAAAACTATCGATGTATAAGGGTTATTTTTATCTTCTTCCGTCAACTTTGCAGTCAACACATAATGGGATATATTTTTCTCCTTTAATTTCTCCGCTATTCCAGAAGTATGATAACCACCAGCTACAATAACAGCGTTTTTTATACCCAGTTTTTCCATATCTTTGAGTGTATTTTCAACAAGAACCATATCCCTTTTTTCCGCGCAGGTATAAAAATCCTTAACTGTTGTGAAATATTCGGATATCTTGGCGAAACAATCATGCAGTTCCTTTTCCTGCCCATATGATTCCAAAAATTTACGATCTTCAGGATTCTCAAAAAACAACTTTTCCTGAACTAACCGGTTCCATTCCCTTGATGTAAGGTTCAGCCTGAATGATTTGCGCAGTATTTTAGCCTGCTGTGCGATATTCTTAATCTCTCTCTGTGAATCTTTAGCACACATTAAACCAAATAATCGTTCCATAAGATTATCCGATTCAACAAAAATCCGATCCTTGTTTATTTCCTCATGAAGTTTAAGATATTTCTGATAACCATTGAGCTGTAAAAACCCTGAGTAATCAACATTATGGTCTGCCGAAAGTTTCGATAGATAATCCAGATAATTCAGATATGAAATTTTGCTAAGGCGAAATTTCATATTTTCCTGGAGAAATTCGCTTATTTCATCTTTTCCCATATTCTCGGTAAGCAATCTCACAAGCCGGGCCCGTTCATTTTCTATAGCCGACAGATTAAGGCTCTTTTCAATCTGCACCATCTCGTTGCATTTCTGAAGGTTGACATAATCGCCGGGAGAAATGCCCTTCTTTACAGCCAAAACCAGAATTTTGCTAATATAATCCTGCAATGATAGCGTATTTTCATCAAATGATTGCTCCAAAAACTCTAATTCATTCAATTCAGGGGAATAGATTTTATGTTTTATTAATTTAATAATTTTAGTAAGCTGATCGAAAACTGCTCCCTGATCTCCATTTTTCAATACGGTAACCAGATTCTCGTAATTCTTTCTATACAGCTCACGATCCTCAATACCAAGCACTTTTACTGGATTAGGGTCATTAATAGCATAATACTCAACCCCATTAATCCTGCCGTTTTTGACAAAATAATTGGAAACTAATTTCTTTGTTTCCTCATATGGGAATTTGCGTAAGTCATCAGGTTTTATTTCACCTTCGGCGCCTTCCATTGTAATAAGCTCAACGCTTTTTGATTCAATAAGGTAATTTATGATTTTATATATATTCATTTGAGCTTCAGCGTTACAGTGAGCGTCCTGAATAAAATATATTGTTTGAGCTGAATTTGAGCTGAACCTATCCTTGACTTCCGCGTACTCTTCGGATATATCAGGAGGAGCGGCATTGATAATCGCGATCGCAATAAAAGAAACCGTGGAAAAGGTTATCCGGAACAACAGCCTGGAAAGCAAATTCTTGCGCATAAAAAAATTATCCTTCCCTTTATATAAATCAATTAATAGTATCTTTTTTTACCTGATTATATTATACAATATTTAAGATCAAATTGTCAATTTGAGCATAATTCATAACTGCTTAAATTATCGGAATTTACACAAGGATTTATTAGTTGTTGTAAAATATTTATTTAACAAGAGTTATGATAATTACGAGAAAAAAAATCCGGTGAATAGATTATGCGGTGGATATTAAGAAAAAAAAATACGATTTTAATATCGCTTATTATGCTGGCGTCAGTTTTGGCGTACTGGTTTACTTTGCTAAACGGGTTCACATTTGATGACCTTCACTCGATTGTTGAGAATGAATATTTACGGGATTTCTCTTTTTTAAAATATATTTTTTCAACAAAATATTTTGTCATTTCCGCTGAGGCAAGTTACCGTCCTGTAATAACGATTTTGAATTTCGCTCAATATTTTGTTTTTGGAAATAATCCTGCAGGTTATCATCTTATAAACATAATTCTACACGGGCTAACCGCCATACTTATTTTTTATTTTTTAAGGAAGATAATAGATGAAAAAATAGCTTTTGCTGTGTCATTGTTTCATGCTGTTCATCCGGCGTTGTCGGAATCTGTATGCGCGGCGGCGTTTGCCGAGGACATTCTTTGTTTGTTGTTTATTATGGCTTCGCTTTTATCGGCTTTTAAATTTTGCGATAGCGGCAATTCAAAATTTAAATCACGGATCTATATTTTTCTTGTCTGTTTTTTTTATTTACTCGCATTGGGATCAAAAGAAGCGGCTTTTTTTCTTCCGGCAGGTTTTCTGGTATTTTTGCCTTTTTTAAAACCAAACCGAAAAAAGGTTTTTATTGTTTTTTCCGGGTTAACGGCAATTTTGCTTTTTTTTGTTTTTCTCCGGTTTTTTGTTTTATTTAATCCGGCTGAAAAAGCGTTAAATAGAATGAACGAAGTCAAAAACTGGTTCAGCGTGGTTTATTATTTAATTGATTACCTGAAATTATATTTTTTACCGTTTAAATTAACTATAATTCATCCGGTAAAACATATACCTCCGCAGAACACTTTTTTAATCGTTGCCCATTGGCTTTTATTTTTCGGTTTGTTGGTATCAGGTATATTTTTGATTCGGCGAAAAAAGATTGAAGGCGCCGCAATATTGTGGTTTTTGATTTCTTTAGCTCCTGTATCGGGTATTATTCCATTAAAATTTCCTTTTGCAGAAAGGTTTATATATATACCTTCCCTTGGTTTACATATTCTATTGGCGTGCATGATATCCGGCTGTTTTACAAAAAACAAAAAATTCATGATCGTTTTGTTGATTTTATCAAGTATTCTGGTTGTCAGGACATCAGTAAGATGTTCTCAATGGAAAACCGATTTACGGTTGTGGAAATCAACTTTAAAAACATCGCCCGACAGTCCCGCAGTCCACTATGCTCTCGGCAAAATTTATCAGGACAACCATTTTCTTAATAAAGCGGAAAAGCATTACATCAGAGCCATTGAGCTAAACCGTGATTATACAGATCCATATATAAACCTCGCCGTAATTTACATGGATACGGGCAAACTTGATAAAGCGTTACGCATAAACGATATCGCTCTATCGATAAACCCGGATATAGCTATAATCCATTTAAACAATGCCCTGATTTATAAAAGTTTCGGCAAACCGGACAAAGAGCTTGACTCATACGAAAAATCAATAAAAAGCGACCCTTCATTTTTTCCGGCGTACACGAATCTGGCTTCTTTTTATTTGAAAAACAATCAGACAGATAACGCCGCAAATATCTGGCTTCAAGGAATAACAGTCAATCCGCGATGGACAGAGGCGTACATCAACCTCAGCAAATACTATCTTGACAAATCGCAGGTACAAAACGCCATCAATGTATTGCGCAAAGGATTATTCCACAACCCAAACGATACCAGGCTCCGACTATATTATTTGAAATTAAAGCAAAATTAATTTCAAAAACCGAGTTTGCTAACCAAATAACTCTTCAGTTGATCCATAGACACTCTTTCCTGCGCCATCGAATCGCGTTCCCTGATGGTTACGGCTTTATCTTCAAGGCTTTCGTAATCGATTGTTACGCAATAAGGAGTGCCAATTTCGTCCTGCCTGCGGTATCTTTTGCCGATACTTCCTATTTCATCATAGAAAGTCGATACGGTTGTTCGTAAATCCTGCTCGACATTTTTCGCGAGTTCCTGGAGATCCGGTTTTTTAAACAGCGGAAAAACAGCTACTTTAATAGGAGCAACTTTAGGAGCGAACCGGAGTACCACTCTTGTTTCTCCCTCTATCTCTTCTTCGTTGTAGGCGTCAGCCATTACCGTAAGCAATATTCTATCAACACCGGCTGAAGTTTCTATCACCCACGGAATGAATTCTTTTTTGTTTATTTCATCGCGATAGATCATCTTTTTTCCGCTGAACGCTTGATGTTGCGACAAATCGAAATCGCTTCTGTTGGCTATTCCCTCAAGTTCCTGCCAGCCGAATGGGAACTCGTATTCGATATCAACACAGGATTTGGCATAATGCGCCAGTTCATGTTTTTCATGCGGACGAATCCGGATTCGTTTCGGTTCAATACCGATTTCGTGATACCATTTGATTCTTCTTTCGATCCAGTAATCGTTCCAGTTTTCATCTGTACCGGGCTCAACGAAAAACTCAAGTTCCATCTGTTCGAATTCACGCGAACGGAATATAAAATTTCTCGGAGTGATTTCGTTACGGAAACTTTTTCCTATTTGAGCTATACCGAAAGGAACTCTCTGTCGTGAACAGTTAAGCACGTTCAGGAACTGGGCGAAAATCGCCTGAGCGGTTTCGGGACGAAGATATGCTACCGAAGCGGCATCGGCAAGAGCGCCGACATTTGTTTTGAACATCAGGTTGAACGCTCTCGGTTCCGTAAGCTCGCCTTTACATTCGGGGCACCTGTTACCCTCAACATGATCCGCTCTGAACCTCTTTTTACATTCTTTACAATCGACCATATCGTCTTTGAAATTGTCGACGTGTCCTGACGCTTCCCAAATTCTGGGATGCATGATGATGCTCGCGTCCATACCCACAACGTTATCGTGCATCTGCACAACGTCTTTCCACCATAAATCCTTGATATTTCGTTTCATTTCAGCGCCGACAGGGCCGTAATCCCAACATCCGTTCATTCCGCCGTATATTTCACTGCTTTGAAAGATAAATCCGCGTCGTTTGCACAAAGAAACAAGTTTTTCCATATCAATAAGCATATCGAATCAACTCCATAAATTAGATTAATTAATTCTCCGCCTGAAGAGCGGTTATAGCCACAGTAGTAACAATATCCGATGCCGTACATCCACGTGATAAATCGTTTATCGGTTTTGCCGTACCCTGAACGATAGGGCCTATTGCTTCGGCTTTAGCCAACCGTTGAGTCGATTTATAGCAGATATTGCCCGCGTTCAGATCCGGGAATATAAATACATTCGCTTTTCCTTCGAGAGGGCTTCCCGGTGCTTTCTGGTTTGCCACTTTAGGGACTACAGCCGCATCGAATTGAAGTTCTCCATCAACAAGTATATCGGGATAATTTTTTTTGAAAATCTCGGTTGCCTTTATCACTTTATCGAGTATAGGATGAGTAGCGCTTCCTTTTGTTGAGAAAGAAAGCATAGCCACCTTCGGTTCAGCGTTAAGCAATTTCCTGCAATTCAAGGCTGAACAATAGGCTATTTCAGCCAGCTGTTCTGCTGTAGGATCCGGCACAACACCGCAATCTGCATAGATCATTGCGCCGTCTACCCCGAACGATTTGTCCGGCAAAACCATAAGAAAATAGCTTGATACAACTTTGAGCCCCGGCGCGGTTTTTATGATTTGAATCGCGGGACGCATTGTCTGCGCGGTAGTGGCTATTGAACCGGATACATAACCGTCAGCCAACCCTTTTTCAACCAGCATTGCGGCAAAAAATATAGGATCGACCATAATTTTTTTCGCTTCATCGATGGTCATCCCTTTTTCTTTTCTGATCTCATAATACCTCTGAGCAAAATCATCTTTATATTTCGGGTCATTAACGGATACGATTTCCGCACCTTCGATATTAAAACCATGTTCCTTAGCTGTCTTTTTCACTTCAGCTTCTTCACCCACGAGTACAATTCGCGCCATTTGATCCGCTATAATCTCCTGAGCGGCTTCAAGCACTCTCGGATCCTGAGATTCCGGAAGGACAATTTTCTTATTAAGTTTTTTCGCTCTTGACCTGATATCATCTAATATACTCATTGAAGATCTCCTACAATACAGTTGGTTTCTCTTGCTATAACCAATTCTTCGTTGGTTGGTATACAGAATACTTTAACTTTTGAATTCGGAGCGGAGAGATCCTGTTTCCCTCTCAAAGTATTATTTTTTTCTATATCAATGAATAATCCCATATATCCAAGCCCTTCACAGCTCAATTCCCTGACAATGGCAGCGTTTTCCCCGATTCCTCCGGTAAATACAAGCGCGTCCACACCTCCAAGTGCTCCGGCATACGCGCAAATGTACTTCTTTAGCCGATAACAGAAAAGATCTATTGCGAGTTTCGCATTCACGTTTGTTTTACTTGCCTCGATAAGATCTTTCATGTCATTTGATACACCTGAAACCCCCACTAACCCGCTATGTTTGTTCAGCAGGGTATTCGCTTCCTGAAGGCTCAAATCTTCTTTTGAGATAATATACAGAATTATCGACGGATCTATATCGCCGCAACGGGTACCCATAACCAATCCTTCAAGAGGGGTAAATCCCATTGAGGTATCGATAACTTTGCCACCCTTTACAGCCGCGATACTGCATCCATTACCCAGATGAGCTGTGATTATGTTGAGTTCCTCTATGTTTTTACCCATCATTTCTGCGCATTGATGTGCTACATAATAATGAGATGTACCGTGAAAACCATATTTTCTTATTTTATATCTTTTATAAAGAACGTGGGGCAATGGATAAAGATAAGATGTTGCCGGCATTGTCTGATGAAACGCGGTATCGAATACAGCCACTTGCGGAGCCTGGGGAAACAGTTTCTGACAAACTTCTATTCCCTTTATATTATGGGGATTATGTAATGGAGCAAGTTCAATTAGGTTTCTTATTTCCTGCAGGACATCCGCGTTAATCAGAACCGATCCTGAATAAGATTCACCGCCGTGTACTACCCTGTGGCCTATTCCTGCGATATCATTTTTATCTTTTATTACATTGAACTTTTCGCTCATCAGGGAATTTATGACTTTTTCCAAAGCGACCTGATGATCGAGAATTTCCATAATTTCTTTGTAGTTATCTTTTCCGGGAACATTAATTGACACTGCCGCTGTTCTGGTTCCGATTTTTTCCACGATTCCTTTGGCAAGAATCTGCTCGTTAACCATATTAAGGAGCTGAAATTTTAAGGATGAGCTTCCGCAGTTTAAAACAAGAATTTTCATATATTATAACTCCATTTTTTGAATTGGCTAATGGCGCCCAACCCGATTTTTTTGCTATTATCGTCATATTTATAAAATCCCATACCTGTTTTACGGCCGAGATGCCCGGCCCTGACAAGTTTGGCAAGAATCGGGCACGGATAACCGAGACGTCCGCCAAATTCTTTACAAAGATAGTTCATCCATACAAGAACAAGATCGAGCCCTATTCTGTCCGCGATTTCAAAAGGCCCCCTCTGCATCGAGTATCCCAGCACCATTGAAGTGTCTATATCCTCAATGGACGCGACACCTTCCATAGCGATAAACATTGCCTCATTGAGCATGTTTACCAGCATCCTGATTGACACATAACCCGGCGACTCAGATACCTCTATCGGAGTTTTGCCCAGTTTATCCTGAATAAAGTTTTCAATGATATCGAAAGTCTCATTTGAAGTTTTGAGCCCTTTTATCACTTCAGCAAGTTTAACCCTTTCTACCGGAGGCAAAAATATTATACCGGCAACTTTATCAGGCCTTGACGTGGAATTGGCTATTTCCGTTATACTTAAAATTGCGGTATGGCTTATAAGTATTGTTGACGGATTTAGAATTTTATCAAGCCGTGAGAAAATATCTTTATTTAAATCAAGGTCTTCCCGCACAGTTACAAAAACCATATGGCAATCTTTATAAATATCTTCCAGCGCACTAATACCGGTTATCCTTGCCATCGCGGCCTTTTTCTCGCCTTTTGTAACCCCCCATTTTTCGATTAACAGGTCCATTTCATCATCAATTTGCTCTAATGCTTTAGTTAATGTGTCTTTATTCAGCTCGACAAGATTCACATTAACACCCGCTAACACCAATGCCTGAGCAAGCCCTCTTCCGGCAGTGCTTGCTCCGATAATACCTACATCCGTTACATCCATAACCGCGTCTCCTTTGATAATTTCTTAATAAATAGAACAAAACCTATATTTTTATGTAAATTAGATTTTAATACAAATATTTAATTATCAGGAAAAGGAGGGATTTTAACATTTTTGAGTTATCCATGCAAACCCAAAATAACGTTTTTTTGGAATATAGTAACAATTTAAGAAAATTTTTCTAATTAGCAGTTCTTTAGTTTCCGGGACAACAAACCTATTATGGATGCCATCATTAAAATTAATGTGGCGGGTTCCGGAACAGAAGTAGAAGCATTACCCGTTACGGAATCAGGGCGTAAAATATGAAAGTTCAAGCTCCCATTTGTCGGCAGGTTCAAGTATGGATCGGTATCCGGATTACCAAAACCTGTATTATAAACAGTAACCCATGTACCTTTGGCAATCCCATCTTTGGCATAGAAATCACCCCATACCGGTGCTCTGTCGGTTACTATTTTAAACTGAAACAAAGTTTTATTGCAAACCTCAAACTTGATACCTCGGATAAAATCAGGTATATATGGCGCAGATGGAGTCGACTCATCTGCCGTCGCTATTGACCAATTGGATGTAGTACTTCCTACAGGGGTATTTGTGAAAACATTACTTTCTGTAAAGTTATCGGATACTTCAACAATAACGTGGCTTATATCTTTTCGCGGGACAGAAAGAGTATAATTATAGACCCATAGGTCATATTGATTATAATATGTAACATCCCAGCTGAATGATGTGCATGTAGACCAATTTGCTGTTCCAGTCAAGCCATTCCCTGAAGTTAGCGATCCACTGTAATCAGATGGTTCATAGCATGCAAATGAAGTTGTTACGAAGCACAATAGCGCAACGAGAATTACCAGAACTTTCTTCATTAATATCCTCTCTAAATGTTAATACCTTTTGATATAGCAGAACAGCATTTACAAATATTAAATATCCTATATTGCAAATATATCACAAAAAAATTCATTAGTCAAAAAACAAAAACTTTTTTTAAAATATTTTTTACGATAAGAAAAGATTATCGCGCTTATTATAAGAATAATTGTATTCGGTTCCGGTACAGATTCGCCTTTTTGCACTGTATCCGGGCGAAGAATATGATAATTGAGCGATCCATCGGATACTGCATATAAATCAAAATCACCGTCAGGATCGCCGAAACCAAGATTATAGACGAATGTTTTCGGATTTTTTAGTTTGGCGAAAAAATCACCCCAGACAGGAACTCTGCTTGTAACTATCTGAAATGAATAACTATATTTATTAACCGGAGAGAAAACCATGCCGTGCATTTCGTCCGGAATACCGGAATAACTGGAATTATCAGGATCAAAATCAGTTATACCCATGTTTTTGGTTTTTGTAGTACCGCCTATTGGAGAACAAAAAACCAAATCGTTTCCAGTAAAGTTATCAGATACCTCAACAGCTACATAATCTATCTTATTTCTTGTGAGAGACAGATTATAATTATAAACCCACAAGTCGTATTCCGGATAATACCGTACATCCCACGAAAACGAAACATTGCCGTTTCTGCTATCAGATACAATACCATTGCCGGAAGATAGTGTACCGCCGTAATGATCGGTATACTCAACCTTACATGCCGTAACCGCGTTTGTAATCGAGACGAACAACAATGTGAAACAGACCAGAGCGTTAATATTCATACTATATTAAATCGTCATTTACGGCATCGGCATAAGCGCAATTATTATATTATCCCTCTGACTCCAAAAAAACTATATAACACTCAAAAACGTTTTTTTAACAGAACCGGGATAAAGAAGATAAAAAAGATTATCGAAAGCGGTTCCGGAACATCGTTTACAATTAATGTATCTGGCCTGAGTATATGATAGTTAATCGAACCGTTGGACGCAGGCAAATAAGGATCAGTATCTGGATTTACAAATCCCAGGTTATATACGGTATTATACACTCCGCAGGTATATCCGTTTTTCGCGTAGAAATCGCCCCATACCGGAGATTTATCCGTAATAATCGTTACAGGGAAAACGGTTACATTACACGCCTCAAACTTTATTCCACGAATCTCATCAGGTATGTACGGCGCTGAATTGCCGGGTGTGGGATATGTTCCGATTTCATAACCGGGCGTAGTACCGCAAAAAACGTTAGAACAATTAAATAAATCGGAAACCTCGATTATCATATTGCTTATATATTTTCGCGGAACTGTAAGTTTATATTCATATTTCCATAAATCACTTGTTGACATAAATGTCACAACCCATTCAAATTTTACACCATACGACCAATACCCTGTACCTTTAAGCCCGCTACTTGAAGTCAATACCCCCTGATATTGCAACGAATACAAACTATTCACAAAAACCAATAAAAATATTATTCCAAAAATTATTTTTTTCATAGGACACCTCCTACTCCATTATTAAATTATTTTGTCATATTTATTTATTTAAGTCAATTTTTTTATTTACTTATTTTTACATTTTTTTATTATTTGTGATTTTATTTAACACTCTGCAGTTTCTGTCTGTATATTTCTCGCAGGGTATTAAAGTATTGGATAGTATTATCGTGGCGGTAATCCGGATATGTCCACTGCCACGGGTAGAAAGTACCGGACTTGAAAAAAAGTGTGGATTCAGCGAATATACCGTTACCCAGATATATTCTGTGGGTAGCGTCTTTGGTTGTTGCAAGTACAAGTTTGGCGAGAGTAATATAGCCTGGATCGATATTGACCTGCCGTTTACCATCGATTGTAAAATTTTTCTCTATTAAGTTGGACTGGCGCTTGATATCCCCGATTTTGCCGGCTTCAACCAGATTGTCAAACCCCATATAGAACCTTAATATTCCCTCACCCATTTCTTTATCGTAATATTTAGTAAAATCAAATGGTATACGCGAGCTGATGGAAACAGTTGTGCCCCATTTCGCCTCAAGGATAGATATGATTTCACTGGCAAGATTGTCGTTTGCCGCCAGTATCCCGCAGACAAGAAGAACGGGAGAATGATGTTTTTCCGATCCCATATTTTTATCTGGTAGAATTTCTTATAACTTGTTTAAATTTCGGGAGTTTGCCTGAATCAACCATCGAATCGTAAGAAAACAATACGATTCCATCGGCGCCAAGAGCTATTGCATCCCGGATCTGTTTTCCCAAATCAGTGATTCTTGAATTGAGCAGATATGGCCCGAGCCCAACCATGACTTTTCTGTTGCCTTTAGCGCATATTGCCTCGCGTGAAAGATATTTGGCGAATTTATTATCGATTGTGTAATTCATAGTAGCTACAAAATCGACAATACCATCTTCAAGCCATCCTCTCCAATCCTGAAACGCTGTAAGGTATGCTCTGTCTGCCCAGCACATAACAGCAACAGACAATTCTTTATTTTCCGCTTTGCAGACCGGATACGCGGCTTTTACCAAAGCTGTAACCTGATCTCTGCGCCAATCGTCCCATAGCTGTTGTTCCGCTCTCGATAAGTTTTTCCTGAATGGATTGATACCGTATTTTGCCTGAAACCTTTTTACGCTTTCCACACCATAACCAAATCCCGGCCCGGATCCGTAAGGATTCCTTATAAAATCAAGATGAATACCGCCTATCTGTGGATATTTTTGCATGGCTTCCCTGACAAGAGATACAAGGTAACCGCGTGCATCAAGGTCACCGGGATCAATCCAATACGCGCCGTCAGGAAGTTGGCTAACCGGATATTGGAGAATAGATTTTTTGTTGGCGTCTCTGGTCAATATCTTTGTGCCCAGAGTTTGAACAATCCGGGTATTCTTGTTTTTCAATATCCGGAAGGTATTCAGCCACATATGAACTTCCATTCCATTATCTTTAGCTCTGGCTATAATATAATTCATAGGATCTGTGCCATACTGCTTAAGAAATTTGTTATAAGGTGTTTTGTCAGCATAGGAAGAATCAAACCACGATTTGTTTCCCCTGTGCGCCTGAACAAACAGTACATTGACACCCATATCCCTGGCGTCTTCTATTAGTTTATTAATCTTTGCCGGAGAACTTAAGGTATCCTCAGTACCCTCGCATTCGATCCATAACCCTATTTTCGTCCTGGCATTTGCATTTGAGATTTGTACCATCAAAATAAATAATATCGCAAAAATAGAAATTTTCTGTAACATTATCCTTCAACCTTTCAATAATTTATAAATTAGAAACCGACTCCCGGTGTGGAAAAACCCGACCGTTCCCAGTATTCAGGTTGAGACCAGGGCATGGATGACCTCTGTTCCGGAGGTATTGTGGAACATCCTGCAATTGTGAAAAAAAACGATAATAGAATGGTAATCAGAATAATTCGGCTAATCATGATTTCCCCCTGAATTTTTTTTTGAAATGATATTATGAATCCAGGGAAAAATCAATTATTTTCTTACCGAATCGCCTTCGGAAATATTCTTTTCAATCAGTTCGGGATTAATGGAAGCCGAAGCCATATTTTGAAATACTTCATCAACATAAATATCGCCCAACCAATTTTCATTACGGTAAACTCGCATTCTGTCGCCAACTTTAACTCCGTCTTCTTCACCCATCGCAAAAACGATAAATTTCATTTCGCGGTTAACTACTTCGATAGCCGCTTCGCTTTTGCCATAACTTTCCTGAGATTGGCCGCTGATATCCCGCAATTGATCAACCTGGCTTTTCAGACCTTTAACCTGATTCATATATTCCGATTCGCGTTTTGCCATCATGACAAGTTCGTTCTGTTTGGTTTCCAGCTGTTCGTTCAGATTAGCCAATTTACCGATCATTCGTTTGTTTTCTGAATTGGCTCTATCGAGTTCTTTTTGAACCTCGTCAAGTGTAGATTTGAGATCGGCAATTTCTTCTTTATTCACCACAGCCTGACTGTTTTTTCTTAAATCTTCAAGAGAATTCGATAATTTTTCTTTTTCTTTTGCCAGATTGCCTATTTCAGTTTCCTTCACTGAAACATTTTCTTTAACATTCGTATACTCAGCACTTACCGAATCAAACTCTTTTTTCAGTTCAGCCAAACGTTTTTTTAAATTCTCATTTTCTTTTTTGGCTTCATCATACTGTTTTATTTTTTTATTGAAATCAGATTTCAAATTTTTCTGATTCAGGATATTCATTTCATTTCTTTTAAGAATATCTCTACCCTTCAGATCTTTAGCGGCAAGCATAAGTGATGTCGCAAGACTAATTACCGACAGAAAAAACACGAAAGACATGCCGAATTTAACCAACTTTGACATAATAAATCTCCTTTTATAAAACCTGATACTTATTTAAAAATATATCTTTTTTCCGGGGATCGATACAATGCAAGCTACAGTTATTATCGGCATAATTTAGAATTCATTAAATTATTCACCAATTATTTTAATTATGACCCGTTTCGGCCGCCGACCATCGAATTCAGCGTAATATACCTGTTGCCATGGCCCCAGATCAAGCCTTCCTTTTGTTACAGGTAAAACCACTTGATTATGTGTAAGTATGCTTTTGAGATGAGCGTCACCGTTGTCTTCGCCTGTTTGATGATGACGGTAATCTTTGCCGAATGGAGCGATAGATTCGAGCATATCGTCGAGATCCGATATGAAACCGTTTTCCGCATCATTTATATAAATTCCGGCTGTAATGTGCATTGCCGATACAAGTACCAGCCCTTCGGCCACGCCGCTTAATTTCAGTTCATCCTCAACTTTTGAAGTAATATTTATATATTCTCTTCTTTTGGTGGTATTAAAAGTGATGTATCCGGTGTGTGATTTCATAATTTTATCCTCCATATTTTTTGTGGGAAAAAAATTTATTTGAGGATAATATTACAAAACAAAGAAATAAATACAAAAACAATTTACGATTATTCAGGATTTATTAACGATTATGACCGGCTATCAGCCTCTAATAAAAATGCTGGGAGCGTGATTTTGCGCAACCGGTTTTGCGGTAACATGTTTAATACCCGGTTCAGATCGTTTTGGAATTTCTATCTGTCCGGATTCAGCCATATTTTTTATTTTTTCCCATGTTTCCCTGAGAGATTCAAGCATTTTGATAACTTCTTTTATGGGTTCGTCGTTTTTTTCCACCGAAGCCATAATCAATCGTTTAAGCATATATGAATACAACGCTCTCAACTGGGGTGCGATTTCGGTTACATTCATATCAAGCGAATCACGAAGTTCCCTGATAACATTCTGAGCTTTAATAAGGTTATCGGTAAACCCCATAATCCTTTTATTGCAAAGTTCTTCCATAGCCTTATTAAGGAATTTTATACCGCCGTCATACAATATTATAACAAGCCCTATGGAAGAAGAACTCTCAATCTTCATACGTAAATATTGTTTTGAAGCGGAATTAAAATCATAAGACATAAAATACTTCCTCCTTATGAACAGCACATATTATCATCATCTAATTATATATCGCCAAAATTTTCAAATATTTTACTATTTATATATTTTATTGATAATAACTGCTTGTTATTGACGACATCTGAGAAAAGAAGTTACTCAGTGACTGTGATTGTCCATCCAATTTTGACACAGCCGAATTAAGTTCTTCGTACTCTTTGCGTAACTTTTCTTCTCTTTTAGCAAGCCGTTCTTCTTCTTTTTCTATTTGTTTATCAAGATATCCAACCATCTTGTTGTTAACAGAAATTTTTGATGCGAAAATACCTGTAGTGTTCTTTGTATACTTTTCAAAAAATGATTTTGAGCTTATCGAAAATCCCTGATCATCCGCGACACCATCGTTATCGGTATCATCGGCAAACAGTTTGGCGACATCAATACTGCTTTTGTTTAAAGCATCGGTTAAGGTTGAGGTAGCCAAACTCATTCTTCCAAGTCCGCCGCCTCCACTGCGAGTCAACTTGATCCCAAGTTCGCCAAGACCTGAAAACTGACCGCTGTTAGTTACCTGTAGAGAAACCTTTCGTTGAATTTCCCTTTTAAAATTTGCCAAAGTCCGGTCGTTTTTCAGCGTTTTTCCTAAATTTTTATCAATTACCGAAATTGTGTTGTTGTATTGGTTTACAAAATCACGGACCGCGGTTATTGCTTTCTGGTTATCCTGCGCTACATTAACATTAGCTGTACCGCTAGACATAAGAGTAAATGTAGTTCCCGCGATAGTAAAAGTATTTCCGTCTTTATTGAAAAGTTCTCCATTTATATATACTTCAGAACCTGTACCTGCGTATCTTGATTTTCCGGCAACAGCGTCCAAATCACCGGATTGATCCAAAACATTTATGGTTTTAAGGAAATTGCTGGTATCATTCTCAAAAGAAATTTCTTTACCGGAAGTCCGGGAAGTAATTGTAATTTTTCCTGTATCATCGTCATAAAAAGCGTTTACACCGGCGGCTGAATTATTGATTCTGCCGATTATGGAATTTACACTGTCGGTTGCGGTATCAACTGAAAAAGTAATATTATTTATTGTAAAATATCCGTTTTGGATTTTTCCTGGCCCAACGATGGAAGTATTGGACAACGTATCATAATAACCTGATTTAGAACCATTGGTAAAAACCGCAGATTGTGTCCCACTGACCTGTAAAAGCTTGGTGGCACCAAGAAATCCTGATGTATCTTCAGTAAGAGATATTGTCTGATCAGAACCTTCTTTTGATGATGTCAAAGTAATTTTATCTGTGGACGAATCAAAAGTAGCGGTTACTCCGGCACTTGAAGAATTAATTTTTGACAATATTGTATAAATGGTATCGTTTCCGGTTACGGATATGGATCTACCGTTAATTTTAAAGCTACCTGATACAACGGTTTTTCCAGAATCAAACTTTATGGCTGAACTTCCATTGGCAAACGTAACATTAGGATCAACGGTAACACCTGAAGTAGTGTTTACTTCGGCACTTACAAGCGAAGCGTACTTTGCCTCAGCTAACCCGAGAGAACTTGAGGAAGTCACTTTAGCCGCCTGCGCGAGTTTTTTCACCTGAAGCTGAAAAGTAGTCTGCACAGCGTTAGTTGAAGCGGTAGCTGTAGCAACGTTATTATTTGTAGATGAAACCAATTTTGAAGTAAACGTAGACTGATTTTTTAATGTATCCAATTTTTTCTGTAATGCTTCAAGACTGGAATCAATTTCAGCCCAAGCGGAATTTTTTGTATCAATACCGCTTTTTCTCGTCTCAAGCTGATAATATTTATCTTTTTCGGCCTCCATAACCTGAGCTATGAAATTTGATATTTCAGCGCTTGTCGAGACTGTCATTTGTCATCTCCTTTATTTCGCCAATCAGAGTAGTCAGTCATTCTATAAGTTATTATTATATCGGTAAAATCCAAAAAATAATTTATATATAAACTCAAAAATGAAAAAAAATTCTGTTTTTATTTTTTAAACAAAGCAGAAAGATCCGAAATATCGGTTATTTTTGTTTGTGCCGCTTCCATATTTTCTTTCTGAATGACATCGTATATTTCTTTTCTGTGAATAGGCACTTCACGTGGAGCTTTTATGCCAAGTTTCACATAATCGCCTTTAAGGCTTGTAATTTTAACTTCAACATCACCTATCATGATGCTCTCGTTTAACTTCCTTGTTAATATGAGCATAATTATTTAATCTCCTCTATAAATATATTATGAATTTTAGCAGGATAACGCTTTAGCCGCTTCTCTGTCTTCATTGAAACTGTCTAAAATCCTGTATCTCGTCGGATACTTTGAGTCTTTTATAATAACCTGTTTGGCTATGCATAATTTCGGATTAATCAACAATGGCGCCATAAGATTTGCCACCATATCACGCGGATTATCCGGAACAACGACGATAGCAAGTATTTCCAGTTCGCTGATATCTTTCACTTTGAGGCCCGCGAGATCCTGTTTTTCAACAAGCGGTTTATAGTCGTTTTTAAACAAGAACGGGCTTATTATTATAAAAGCGAGAGTCGGCTCGTCAACACATTGAAGCCATCTCAGCGGTGCGTTTTCTTTTTTCGATAGGATAACGTACCTTTTGTAACGCTCAAACCCGATCAAACCGTCGGGGAAATAAATTATGTTTGCCTCGGGTACTTCAAGGCAACCAAACCGTGCCGTCTGTAATTTCATTTTCTATTCTCCTTGTTACCTTTTATGTTTAAAGATTAAGTATATTTATTTTTAGTATAAATTAAATATAATTAAGCAAAGATTGCTGTAAGATCTTTGCGCTTGTCTGTAATGATGCCTGAAACGCGATTTGCTGAGTACTTAGATTCAATATGGCTTCGGCCACATCAGTATCCTCTATTGATGACAAATGTTCTTTCTGCACAAGCTTCAGTTCTGAAAGCTGGTCTTGTATTAGTTCCATACGATTCACTTTCGCGCCGACAAGTGTATTCTGGCTTGTTACCTGAGTCAATTGTTTATCGAGTTCACCGACTCTTAATCTGATCGAGGCGGTATCATTCGCATCAAGATTTTCCCTTAATTTTATCAAAGTGTTGAATATATCGGTTGGCAGACCGCTTCCGTCGGGTTGAAACACATCTTTTCCTGACAAATTAACGCTGATGGTTTTTCCATCACCGACAATTCTGTTCATAACGCCTGTAATTCCCGCAGGGTTACTTATAATTGAGGCAATTTTGCTTCCGCTCACCTGAATATTGAAAGGGAGCGGGTTAGCTTTCGCTCCGCTAAGCGTTTCCGTACCACCGAAAATGAATTTCCCCTCAAATTTAGTATTACTGAACTGAATCAACTCTTCCAGGAGCTGGTTTACCTGAAAAGAAAGAGCCTTGTTCTCAGCGCTGGTAGTAATTTCAGTTGATGAGCTTTCCGCGATATCTTTTACCTCAAGCAGAATGTTTTCCACCTGGGATAAAATAGACGATGTTTGCTGCATATATCCTATACCATCATCGAGATTCTTATCGTACTGCGCGATTTTTTTCAGTTCGGCTTGTAAATACATTGATTTTGTGGTGCCTATGGGATCGTCGGAAGCGATTCTTATCAGTTTACCTGAAGCGATCTGTTCCTGAATTTTCTGCAGTTTTGTAGTATTATCGTTTATATACTGCAAGTTTCTGTTAACCAGCATCGGATTTGTGATCCTGTCGAGCATATAGCTTAATCCCCTTTACATAAGTTGAATCAGCGAATTAATAAGTCCATCCATAACCTGAATAAATTTCGCCGCCGCCTGATATCCTCTTTGATACTTTATCAGATTAATGGCTTCTTCGTCAAAAGATACACCTGATTGAGACTGAAACCTGTCTTCGAGCGAACTTAAAATAAGTTGTTGTGTCTCGCTTCTTTTTATAGTAACTTGTCTTTCCACACCCAAATCACCTATCATTGACGAGAAAAAGTCTTCGGGTTTGGCGCCGTCGACAAACGCTATGTCTCTGGTACCGATCATCTCTATTATATTCGAGTTATCACCTGGCGCAGTAGATTTTCCCGTAGCAATTTTATTTACATCGTTTATTATATAATCCGCAAGAGTAATGGAACTTGCGTCTTTACCTTTGAAAAATGTGTTCAGCCCTGCCGCCTGAAGAAAGTTGCTGGTATCTTTGGCACCATCTGAATCACCCAAAAATGAAAATTGATCCGTCGGGTTACTTGTAGCGATCGAAAGTTTATTATCGGATGAGATAGTAGCGTTCAGTCCTGAGATCGCGTTTATTTTTGCCGCTATATCATTTAGTGTATCTGAAAAAGGGTTAATCGTGATCTTTGTTTCTGATTTCAGATTCCTTGCTGAATCATATAATGAGATTGTAAAACTTCCTCCGTTTACAGGGAAATCATAACCCGCGTTAGCCAAAGGCACAGTAGAAGAAATAGCCCCGTTTTCAGCAGTAGCTGACTGGTACATAGTAAGGCCGATACCACCTGTATGAACATCATTGAGTTCTGTTATGATTGACCTTGCGAGTGTGTTTAAATCATCTATATATTTGTCAAGCACATCATCGCGGGTATCAAATAATGCTTTCAGTGACCCATTGGAAATCTTAACATTTTTATTCGAGTCTCCCGACACAATCCCCACATTATTTTCCGGATCGGTTTGGGCTTTCAGCTCAATCTGATGTACCCCGCTGACAATAATTGTATCGCCCAACTGAACATACAACAAATTGTCATCGCCTTCCTGAACAAAAATATCACCCATCTCACATAATTTTCGCACCAAAGCATCTCTCTGGTTGCGCAGATCGTTGGCGTTTTGTATTCCTCCGACTTCCGCTCTTGATATCTGATTGTTCAAATCGGCAATATCGGCGGTTATCGCGTTTATTTCATCGACTTTAAAAACAATATTTTCATTTATATTTGATTTCAATTCGTTTATTTTATCTATAGTATTATTGAACGAGTCGCATAAAGTCAATCCCTGCTCCCGAACCATAACGCGGGACGAAAAATTCTCAGGATAATTCGAAAGGTCATGAAGGCTGTCATAAAATCCGGATATTACACTGTTTAATCCATTATCCGACGGTTCGCTGAATATATTTTCGAGTTGTTCGAGAATATTGTTTTTTTCATCAAGATAACCGAGATTCTGGTTTTCTTTCTGGAGCTGATAATCGGTAAAATCGTCTTTTATCCTGATTATTTGCTCAATACTTACACCGCTTCCCAATTGCCCCGGCACAGCATTAAACGGGGTAGCTTCTTTTAGTTCGGCGCGTTGCCGTACATAATTTTCATTATTTGCATTTGAGATATTCTGACCGGTTATTTGCAGAGCTGTCTGCTGGGCATACATTGCCCTTACACCGATATCGAATATAGCAAATATTGAGCTCATATAAATATCCTTATCCCGCTAATTATATTTTTCTGTCCAGAATTCTGCGTTTTGTATTATCGTGTTGCTGAACCTTTCCGGTCGGTCTATAAACAGTGTTGTTATGTCCGATATTCACAAGCAGGTTCATAAATTTCGCGTTCAGGTTCATTGAATAATCAACTAAAATATGATTGTTTCTATTTACGGAATCGAGTTTGCTCATCGTCTCAAGAAGAGAATCTCTCAGTTTATTTATTTCAGCGGCATCATATTCTTCCATAAATTCCATGAGTTTACCCAATCCGAATTCTTCATCAGTCAGATTCAGTTTTTCTTTAATATCAAGCATAACTTCCATTCTATCCTGGCGAAGTTTTTCCGCTGTAGAGAAAATATTGTCCTCATTTTCCACTAACCGGGATAAATTCTCCATATCGTTTTTTACAACAGTATTCTGTATATCACCGGCAATATCGAGTAATCGTGAATAGAGATAAGTTTCCTTTTCGAGCAATACGGCTAACTTCCTGGTTACATCCTTACAGATTTTCATTTTTATCCTCGCTTTTTTCGGTTTTTGCAGGCTCAACATATCTCTGGAATTCTTTGAATAACGAATCGGCGATTCCCAGATCGCCTCGTTTGGCAATTTCTTTGCTTATTTCTTCATCAAACATCTGCTCGAATATTTCCTGAGCGTTACCTCCATCGATAAGTTCTGATTTATCCACGGTTTTTCTCATCTGCGACAGAAGAATATTGACAAATACCGACTCAAACCCCTTAGCCGCATCTTTTAATTTTTCCCGTTCCGAAGTTTTTTCTGGAATACCGATATCATGTTTGAGATTTTTATCAACTTTAAGTATTTGATTCTCAAATTTACTCACATTATAATCATTTAAATTAAAATTATTTATTGCGTTATTATTTAATTCCATATCTAACCTCTTACATAATTATGAGTTCCGCCTGAATAGCACCCGCTTTTTTCATTGCCTGAAATATAGCTATCAGGTCGCGGGGAGTAGCTCCAAGCGAGTTAAGCGCTTTGGCGACTTCACCTATGGTAACTCCATCTTCAACAACAACCAACGGGTTGCTTTCTTCTTTTACCTGCAATTCGGTATCGTCAGTTGAAACTGTATCTCCTTCCGCAAACGGATTAGGCTGTGATATTACCGGATTGGACTTTATAACCACATTCAAGTTACCATGAGATACCGCAACAAGCGATATCCTCACATTACTTCCTGCAACAATAGTACCTGTTCGTTCATTAATCACGATTTTGGCGGCTACATCGGGTTCCATTTCCAGATTTTCTATCATGGATATGAATTCCACAATTTTTTCTTCCATTATGTATTCGTTTGGAACAACAACACTTACTGTTGCGGCATCTTTGGCGGTAGCGGTATCTAAGAATAAATTATTGACTGCTTCCGCCATTCTTTTTGCGGAAGTAAAATCGGGTTCCCGAAGTGAAATTTTTATTTCCCTGTTTTTCACCAATGTTGAAGGAACTTCTTTTTCCACAACTGCGCCGTTAGGAATAACACCCGTAGTAGGCACGTTTTTTACAGCAGATGCTCCGCCAGTGGCTCCCCCGCCCGAAAACGAGAACCCTCCTATGGATACAGGCCCTTGCGCCAGTGCGTATATTTCGCCGTCAACTGCCTGAAGCGGAGTCATGAGCAATGTACCGCCGTATAAACTGTCGGCATCACCCACGGAAGATACGCTGACATCGATCCTGCTTCCCGCAACGGCAAAAGCGGGTAATTCAGCGGTTACCATCACTGCCGCCACATTTTTTACGGTAACGTCATCCTGCGGTACGGTTATCCCCATTTTTCTAAGCATGGCTGTTATTGATTGTACGGTAAAAGATGTGCTCTGGCTGTCGCCTGAATCATCGAGCCCGACCACCAGTCCATAACCGAAAATATGGTTAACCTGAACACCCTGTATCTGCGCGAGGTCTTTTATACGTACTTTAGGCGCGGCATAGATATTCATATCTATCAATGAATTAAAAAAGTACAGCAACGCGAATATAGCGGCGCTGATTTTTTTTAGAACATGGAAAACATGTCGCGAAACCATGTAAACACTCCTCTTCGCTGATTATCAGCTATTGGGCCTTTGCCTTCATAATATATTTTGGCGTCAGCAATTAAGTTTGAAGCTATTGTATTTTCGCTCGTTATATCCGATCTTCGAATTATTCCGGAAATTATGATTTTCTTTTTATCATTGGAAACCATGATTTCCCTGCTTCCCTCGATAAGCATGTTTCCATTGGGATATATATCTATAATGGAAGCTGTTATTTTTGCCGTGAACTTATCTTTTTCCTGTATCTCACCTTTGCCGGTAAAATCTTTTTTAGTAGTATAATCCCACGCAGGCAATGATCCATTATGCGAAAGGAAACTTTTCGATGCCGTTTGAGGATAAAGCCAGCTTGTTATAGATCCTTTGTTGTTGACGTCTTTATTTGTTGTGGTTTCCGAACTTCTTTCTGCTGAAGTCGATTCGGTTATGGTTATGGTTACGATATCGCCGATATTATACGCTTTGTCATCGGTGAATAATGAACCTCTATCATGGTATTGGGATTTCCATATAGAATCCGCTGAAATCAAATTATTCCAGCTTAAAAGAATACATATACACAGAATTATGTTTTTCATTTCATCCTCTTGTCATTATTTTACGTAATCTACTGCTACTCTTTTGATACCGATAACTTTTGCGAAATATACTTTCTTTGAGTCCAGGTTCTGGACATGGATATAATCTCCCAATCCGCCGTCTTCTTTTGCAACACCGATTGTTTGTACCGAAAAACCGTCGGTTTCGATACCAACCTGAACAGCTTCGTTTCTAAATACTATGGCAGGCATCTGCAAAAACTCTTTTTTGATAATCCCGTGAGCATTAATATTTCTTGCGCAAACCATTCCCATGGCTGACTGCAGATCGGTGAGAGCATCCTGAGTGTTCGGACGAAGTTCTTTTTTAAGTAACCCGATGTTATTTGGATTGAGAGGTTCGCCCCGCCGTATATTTTTTAAAGCGACAACCACTTTTTTAAACACGATTATATTCAGCGACACATCTATGCTCTTCTGCGCCCGTCCATCAACACTGATTAAAACAGTATAGCGCACAGGGCCGATATATTGATTTGATGAAATCGGAGCTATTTCCAAATCGGTTTTACCCGCGTTTACCTCGATATTCGCCGGTATCCGTTTCGGCTCAATAATAACCTCATCCGAATCCCATGGCATATTTTCGACAACGAATTGTTTTACCGATTTAAAGATGTAATCCGAATCCAGTTTTTGAAGTTTAGGCATAACGATCGAATTCTCTTCGCCGTCAAACCTGACTTTTTTTACATCAACCCCGATATTTTTTAATTTATACAGGATTTCGGAAGTGGTTACGCTTCTTTTGCCACTATTGACATCGGGAGTATTTCCGAGATTTATGTTTCGAATATTCTCAACAAGTTTCGCGTCAGCCGCCTTGACAGAAGCAATATCTCCAAGTATAAATTCAGATCCGTCAAGATACGCCTCCTTTTTCAGTTTGATCACGATACCCTCTGCAAAAAGGTCTCCTGCCTGTATAATTAGTATTAAAAGTATAAATCCAATACTTTTAACAAACATCGTTATTACCTCAACTGGTTAGCTGTCTGTAACATTTCATCACCGGTACGAATAGCTCTGGAGTTAACTTCATAGGCTCTCTGGGCGATAATCATATTCACCAATTCGTCAACGATTTCCACATTTGATAATTCGAGAAATCCTTGAGCCAAAGTGCCTCTTCCCTGCAATCCCGGAGCGCCGGTTGAAGGCGCGCCTGACGCTACGGTCTCCATAAGGAGATTGCGTCCCATGGCGCTTAACCCGGCAGGATTGGCAAAAGTAGCTGTCAGAATCTGACCTACATTTGTTATAGTACCATCGTCAAGAACAACGGATACCGTACCGTCCTGTCCGATACTTACTTGTTTTGAATTTGCCGGAACAGTTATCGCCGGCTGAATAATAAATCCATCATTGGTAACGAGATTGCCGTTGGAATCAAGGTTCAGGGAACCGTCTCTTGTGTAAGCTATGCTTCCATCCGGTTGGATTACCTGAAAAAATCCGTCTCCTTCTATGGCTACGTCAAGATCGTTGCCGGTGGTTGTTATTGTTCCCTGAGTAAACAATTTGCTTATGGAAACCGGTTTAACACCAAGACCGACCTGCATACCCTCGGGTACTTCACTCCCTTCGGCTGTTTCCGACCCAGCTGGTTTGAGTGTCTGATATAACAAATCCTGAAAATCGATTCTGCTTTTTTTAAATCCGGTGGTATTTACGTTAGCAAGGTTATTTGCGATAGTATCAACGTATAACTGCTGTGCTTTCATGCCTGTGGATGATGTAAAAAGAGCTCCTAACATATTTTTTCTCCTCAATATATATTATATTCTGCTTATTTCAGCTATTCCTTTTCCCAAACTATCGTTCATACCACGCAATATCCTTTGATTGGCCTCATAGATTCTCATATTGGCTATCATGGATACCATTTCATCAAGGATATTTACATTGGATTCCTCAAGGAACCCCTGGCTTATCTTAAATTTCTCAGATGCCTCAGCCTTTTTTGAATTTGCCGTAAACAGACACTGTCCTACAGGTTTGACTTCACTTAAATCTTTAAAACTTACTATTTTAAGTCTGCCGACTTCTTTATTTTCTTTTCCATCGGATTTCATAATGGAGACAATACCGTCGATAGATACCGATATTTTTCTTGTGAACGCGGGATTAAGATCGTTTTTGTCGAGGACATTAATCTTACCGCCTTCCCCCATAACCAGTTCGCCGTTTGAAGTGATTAGATCACCTTCATTATTTACACTGAAACTTCCGTTTCTGGTATAGTATTCCTTGCCATTTAGATCGACCACAAAAAAACCGTCTCCTTCAATAGCGAGATCTAAAGTATTTCCGGTATTTTTTATTCTTCCCTGATCGAAAACAGTGTAAACGCCCTCAAGATCAACTCCGCCTGTCTGATTCGATATTTCATCCGAGGCACCCATCTGATCTTTGAGCTCGTTCTCAAAAGGAGTAGATATAGCGGCCTGCCTTTTATACCCGTGAACAGTCGCTTTGGCTATATTGTTGGCAATAACTTCCTGTATTTTCGACTGAGTCACCATACCTGACGCGGAATTATATAATCCTTCGAACATTTTTCCTCCTTCTATTCAAATCTAACGGTTAAACAGCAATAGTTGTGCCAGATACACTTTACAGATTGAATCAAATAAATATCCATAACCATCAAACAAATTTCAGGCCTTATAATAAAAAACTGATAATTTATACCGTTAAATTTAATTGAGATTAGAGAAAAAGAGCGATACCTGCAAAAAAATGTAATTTTCAGGGTAATTTAAATGCGAAAAAAATATTTTCCCATACCGGAAAATATTTCCCTGTGTATAAAAGAAATTTAACAATATGGTGAGTATTATAACATATTGTATAAAAAGGCTAATTTCCCTATTATTGCCAAATAATCTTGTTATCGGGATATATCAATGATAATATATTGACGTTTAGTCACAATAAATGAAGGAATTAAATAATTATGGAAGATGCTATTAAAAAAATTCTCATTGAAATCGGTGAGGATCCGCTTAGAGAAGGATTACTGAAAACGCCCGAAAGAGTGTCTAAATCGTTCAGATATTTGACATCCGGTTATCATGTGGATATAGACAAATTGATAAACGGAGCCGTATTTGACGAGAAATGCGATGAGATGGTGATTGTGAAAGATATAGATTTTTTCAGTCTTTGCGAGCATCATCTTCTGCCGTTCCACGGGAAATGCCATATCGCGTATATCCCGGATGGAAAGGTTATCGGGTTAAGTAAAATACCGCGTATAGTAGACGCGTTCAGCCGCAGACTTCAGATTCAGGAACGCTTAACCGTCCAGATATCCGAATGCCTGATGGAATATTTAAAACCTATTGGAGTTGCAGTTGTTCTGGAGGCAACACATCTTTGCATGGTTATACGCGGTGTTGAGAAGCAAAACAGTCTTGCCACAACAAGTTCAATGTTAGGTGCTTTCAGGGACGACAGGTCAACGAGGATGGAGTTTTTAGATTTAATAAAAATGCCACGGAAATAGGTTTCATATTAATTATGATATTAAAAAAAAAAGAATGCAAAGCATCCCGAGAAAAAGTTTTTGTTTCTTTTTTAAAAAAGAAAAAGTCTTTTATTTTTATTATTAAGGAATCAAAATCAAAATGATCATGTTTGCACAAAATAAAAAAGGGTTTAGTGTTGGTAGATAAAAAACTAAACTAAACCCTTTTAAAATTATAATCCGAGAATTTTACCAGCCGTTTTTTCAATCACATCCCTTTCTGAGTATTGGTCGTTAAGGATTCTTTGTTGAACCCGGTCAATTACGTCCTGTCTCACGGAAGGCAATTTTTTGGCTAACTGAGAGTATCTTTGAATTTCCAAGGCTCTTTTCCCCTCTTCTGAAATACTGATTTCGTCAGAGCGCCCTTTGGTCTCGATATTTCTTTTTTCCGTTTGTTTTACGGTATTTAAATTATTATCGGCCGGTTTTATCTCCTGGCTTGTTAACTGACCGATTATATCTCTTATATTATTTATTTCCATATATACCTCCTTATTCGTCTTACGTTAAAAATATCGGAATAGGGAAAAAAATGTTTAGGAAAATTTTGCCTATTTTTATTTCACCTGTAAAAAAATTTTTTCGATCCGTAATTTGACAAAAAAACTATATTTAAAACTCATAAAACAATAATTTTATTTATCTCTTTTTAATACTCTGTTTTGTCCAGCTTATAAGTTCTTCCACGGCTGTATCAAAATTTATTTGAGGTTTGAATCCGGTATATTTTTTTATCTTTCGTATATCGGCATAACAATTTCTTACTTGATCACAGACCTGTTCGTTGGTAATTAATATTTGTTTGGAAAAACCGATCCGACTAATAATTTGAGAAATAAAATCGAGTTTGGTTCTCTTTTTTCCCGATCCGACGTTAAAAATTGTAAAATCGGGCAGGTCTTTTTTAAGAACAAGTTCACAAGCGGTAACAGCGTCATAAACAGATATAAAATCACGTATCTGCAATCCGTCTTCAGGAATAAGTGGGATTTTTGAAGCTGTTTTCGGATTGAACAACCGGCTGATAAATTCTGATGCGAAAGCGGTATAAGGATTATGCCTGTTCTGGCGCGGCCCGAAAACATTAAAAAAACGTAAAACCACAACGGGAATTCTATATGCCATACATAAATTGAACGCGATTTCTTCCTGGATTCTCTTGGTAAGGGCGTATACGTTTTGCGGGTCACACGGAAATGTTTCTTTTGTAGCCACGGGTTTCAATTCGGTTTTGCATTTATCACATACAGGATCCCATATTCGTTTTTTCAGGTCACCCGGTTTGCGGACAACTTTCATATTAATGTTACATTCCGGGCATTTGTATTCTCCCTCACCATAACAAGCCATTGATGAAGCGAGAATCAGTTTATTACAGCAATTTTCCGAATTCCCAAGAATATCCCCCAGATTAGCCATTCCGCCAACATTCACATCGAAGAAACCTTTTATATCGAACTGCGAGCTAAAATCTCCCATCTGAGAAGCGAAATGAAAAATATGCGTTTTATCTTTCACTATATTTTTCAGGTGTTTATAGTCCCTGATATCGCCTTTGACAAATATCGCTTTGCGGTTAAGATAATCCGGTGGTATACCGTCATGATGAATTCTCGAATCAAGGGAATCGAATATGGTAACTCTGTGCCCGTCACCGATAAGCCTGTCAACCAGATGAGAACCGATAAACCCGGCTCCGCCTGTTACTAGAATATTATGCATAGAAATCTCCTTCAGGGTAAATTATCTTATTATAAAGATTATTCCGCGTTTTTTGAAGATTTTTTATGCAGTATCACAAGCGGGCTTAAAATTAAAAACCACAACATGGAATAAAAAAACACAAATAAAGTCGCCGATACATTCAACAGATACGCACAGTACCCGTTAATAAATGATAATGAACCTATCAGGATTGACTTTATCGATATTATTTTGAAATGGTTATCCGAATCGTACCCGAGATGGAACCTTGCCGGAACAAAGTAAGCGTATAAATCGATATTATAACACCATGCCTCAGCTGTATTATTTCCATAGAGCACGATTACGGCATCATAATATTTATCTTTAAAAAAATTAATATGGGCGAGAATATTTCTTACACGAAACCCACGTTTCGATTTTGTTTCAAAAATATTATTTATATCCGATTCATCATATACGGGTCCTACAGATGAATTTTTAACCTGCAGAATATCGAATTTGCATTGAGGAAACTCACTTTTCAATAATGCTTTTAGAGGTTTTACAGAAGGTGTGTACGACCGTATGATGAGTACGTTTTTAAGTTCAAAAGAGAAATAATTGTTCTCTTTTTCTTTAATGTTCTCCGGTATTTCTTTCATTTGTCCGAATGAAGATTCATCAAATACATCCATTATTGCCTCATTTTTTATCCAGAAATCTATATGCCGATTCCCAATCAGGTTTGTGTTTAATGAGAAAAACATGCCGTTTGAAAATCATTTTAGGGATTTTTTTTATCGCTGAGACCCTGCTTTTGAAGAAACTTCCACCTTTTTGGGTTAATGAAAACAGTTTCGCCATTTCAAGCTGATGATTCCATATTTGCGCCATATGCTCAAATATCCATTTCATTCTGAAATTTTTAAGAATATAATAAATTTTATTCCTATTGGTTAAAAAAACATGAATGGGGCTTAGCGTTCCGAAAGTAGCGTTTCCATGATGAAAACAAACAGCCTGCGGGACATAAACCGATTTGAAACCTGAAATCAAAGCCCTTAAATTGAGATCGACATCTTCCATATAAGCGAAAAAATCTTCATCAAACCCTCCGATCTTTTCGAAAACATCCTTTTTGTAAACCGCTGCTCCGGCGCATACGCCCATAATTTGTTCCATCTTATCAAACCTGCCGTCATCAGGCTGGTCATGCCCGCGGTTATATGGTTCTCCTCCAACAGTCAAACCGTCTCCCGCCGCATCGATCAGGGTTTTATTATAAAAACGCATGATTTTCCCTGTAGCCATAGTGTATTCAGAACGTTCCAAAAGGGTATCCATAAGCATGGATAAATAATCCGGTTTAAGTTCGACATCGTTATTCAAAAGGAATATATATTCACCGGAGGCGGATTTGATTCCCGCGTTGCACGCATACGCGAATCCGGTATTGCGGATAAAACCAATTATTTTCACCTGCGGATAATCGGTTTTGAGAAAACGTACTGAATCATCGGTACTCGCGTTATCTACAACAATAACCTCAATATTCGGGTAATCTGACATAAAAAGATTACTTAGGCACGGTTCAAGATATTTTTTGCCGTTATAATTTGGTATGATAACGCTCACAACCGGTTTTTTTTTGTTCATCTGTTACTTTCACCTTCATTTAAAACCATTTCATAATGTTTTAAAAGCGAACGGATAAAATACATTGTAGCATAAGACGAATAAATTCTTGAACCACGTTCAGATAAAATCGCGCCGCCAATTTTTCCGGAATCCGAATTTGTATTCTGTATTTCGCAAAGAGATTTATTAATCCTTAAAGCGGATTCGAGGTATTTTTGGTCTTCGCATACCTCAAACAAATCAAAAAGCGCGATCGCAATTTGAGCGTTTCCCGCGCAACAGGTTTTTGTAGCTACCGGATGAAACAATTTGTTGTATTTTACCGGCAAATCGCCTTTGTTATTCTGCATTTTTATTAATGTATCGGCGCATATTTTCGCCGAATTTATATATCTCTTATCCTCAAGAATAATTCCGGACCATAAAACCGAATTCATCACATAAGCGATATACCTTAATTCCGCTTCGTCTTCCGGATATGGCGAATTATTGCGGTACCATCCATTTGATAGTTGTTGAGATAAAACGAATTTGATATTTTTATCTGCACAATTATAAAACCTGGAAATACCTGTCAGTTTCCATAACTCAAGCAGAACATATGCCGATCGGGTATCGTAAGTTAAAAAACGTATTTCTTTTTCTCCTTCAAAAATATATTTCCATTTTCCATCAGGATCCTGAATGGAAGCCAGCCACTCGGCAATTTTCACAATAAGATACAATGCCTTATCATCAGACTCATGTTTATAGAATTCCAACAACCCGCTCATTATCTGGCTTGCCTGGAAAACCGGTAAAGTGTATAAATTCTCAACTGTTCGAAACTTTTTATCCATTATCAATTCAGCTAATTCACATGCTTTTTTTCTGTAAGTCTCATCATTGAGAAATTCGGATAGATCATAAAAAAGAGGTATAATTTCACCAGCCAGATTTATTGAGGGCATATACCATTTGGAGTTCAAACTATAATATTGCGCGATTCCATCGGCAGGATAACACGAAGCCGCATCCATCAACCTGCCTGCGGCTTTTTTTATTTTTATTGTTATATCATCAGCCATGATTAATAATCCGAACCGGGAAAAGCCTCCCTGCTTTTTCCGATTCATTTACCCGGGATAATTTTTCGGATATTAAAAATTTTTTCATTTTAACTTATTGCGCTACCGGAACTAATTTCTTTTTCGGTCGTTAAAAGAGTCAACCCCGACTCATCTTTTGCCGCCAGAAGCATGCCGTTGGATGTTATTCCTTTCAACTTGGCCGGTTTCAAATTAGCGACAATTATTATCGATTTTCCGGGAAGTTCATCCTCGGAATAATGCAACGCTATTCCTGCCACGATAGTTCTTTCTTCCTCGCCGAGTTTAAGTTTGAGTTCCATAAGTTTATCTGTTCCGGGAACTTTCCTGGCAGATTCTATTCTGGCGACTCTCAATTTTACTTTTTTAAAATAATCTATGTCGATCAAATCCTCTTCGGGAACCTGAGGAGTTTCAATATTCTTATTCTCAATATTTTCCATAAATAACCCTTTATATTAATATGATTTTATTGAAAACGGCAATTTGTCGAAATATTCCATAGTAAATCCGGCGTCTTTTAATACGCGGTACCGCTCCCTGCTTTGCAGTGTGCTGGACTCATCAGTCTGATCCGCAAAATCAATCACCTGGTCAAAAGAAGTCAAAAACGCTTCGGATTCATCCAGAACATTTTTGGCCACGATAAGAATATCGGCTTCATAATTCTTTGCCGTTAAAGCGGATATAACAACCGGTACTTCAATATCAGCGCTAAGCTCATCTATTATTTCATGCGGAATAAAAGATGACTGTTTGAATGTCCATAGTACTCTGTCCAAAGATTCGGCACGGCCTTCTGTATCCACAATAATGAATACTTTTTTTCCTTGTTCATAATACATTTCCGCAAAATGGCATACACATAAATCTCTTACAGGTGATTTCAACTGGTAGAAAATCGCTTTTTTTTCGTTATTCATAACCCATCAAATTCATAAATTGTTTATTGTAATCAATATATTTTCCCGCAATATCTGATCGGCCTCAATTTCGGGAATATCGAAATTTTTGTCCAACTCATCATACAAAATTTTTTCCGCCTGGATTTCAGATATTAGATTCGCGCCTTTTATCAGCGCGCCGAATCTGGCAAAATTATAGAATGTAACTTTTTGGCTGTTAATTTCAACTAAATTCTCAATATTTTTTTTGTAACTGAGTAAATTAGGGCTTGTAACAATCTTTATTCCATCTGAATTAGATGTATCTGACAGGGTTTTTTCCGAATAAATTCTTTTGCGGTGAAGAGTATCGATACTTAAGAATCTGCTGGAATCCTGAAAGATCAACATACCCTCCATAGAATTTGCCGAATAAGCCTTCATTTCCGGATACGAAAAGTCCATCCCCGCTAAGATTATCGGGTCAAATCCGAATTGAACCATAATATCAAGCGCGATACATGATACGGACCCGCCTTCTGAAGAAAATCCTTTATCCACAAGAAATTTTTCGATATGTTTTGTCGCGGAATGGCTTTTTTGAAGAAAAATTATATATGGATACCTGTGTTTTTTTACCGCATCGGCACAGGAAACCGGGCTTATAATCAAAGGCGGATTTTTATCAGCGGATACCCTGAAATGTTTTATTGTTTTCGGTTGGGGGTCTACCGATACAACAAAATCGGGTTTGATTCCATTCTCAATAAGTATAGGATACGCTGTATCTACAACGCAAATAAATACATTGCGCTGAAATTTCCTTATTGTTTTTATATCGGTATCTAAAGACGGGCCTGCCCCTGCAAGTATCAACGGTTTTTTTAAGAACTTATTTTGAAAACAGTTTATTCCCGGTGAAGATAATACAACATCTATATTGCGGCGGATATTTTCGAAATAAAATTTCCTGAAAACTTCTTGTGTCCGTGTATTTACCAGTTTACTTTCGAAAAAATTCGAAATATTTTTAAAACCCGCGGGAATACATTTAAATGATGCCGGATGAATAACGGTTTTAACGGTTTGCACCTTAAAACCAAACATAATTTCCTGAATCTTCTGATTGAGTTCATATTCGGATGAAGCGAAAATCAGGTTTGCCCGACATTTTCTAAAAATTGAGGTGAAATCCACAACATTCAATGCAGCGTGAAGTATATCGGGATTCAACTCAATTATAACAAGTGTTCCATACCTGCCGATTCTTTGCGCGATTTCATCTACATGATACCCGAGTCCGCATCCATATAGAAAAACGATATCGCCTTCCTTTATGTTATTCCCTTCAACAAATATTGCCGCTTCTTTTCGCGGATCGAAGAGACTATGAAGCAAAATACAATTGTATTTGGCGGTTATATTTCCATTTTTTGCATTTAGAAACGACATTTCCCGAGTATAACCATCATTTTTAGCGAGATGAACCAAATCGGGATATAAGTTACCGAGAAACCCTATGTTTGAATTGAGGATAGGGGAAGTATTCATTTATTTCCATAAAAATTTGTATAATTTACTGTTCCAACTATCAAGAATCCATATTGCACCATCAATACAATACACAAAATTCAGCCTTGCCCCATCAATTTTTATCGAAGCCGTGATTTTACCATCCATATCCATAGCGAAAACCGAATCGGCGAATTCATATGAAACGAAAAATTGATTTTGAGATACAAACGACGCATCAACAGCAAGCTCAAATGGAATACCGGATTGTTTAGCGCAATATGATCGTTTAAGTTGACCTTCGAACGAGAATAACTGAAACCTGTCGTTACTGCTGTCGACTATGATTATATCACCCTGCGAAGATATATCGAAATTCAAAGGATATTCCATCGATCCGATTTTATAATTTTCTTTAAAGAATTGACTGTCAACGGTAAAAAAACGCGAAGCAAACTGCGTCCAGTTCTCGAATATGAATCCTTTTTTAAATTCCGTGCTCTCGTAATATTCTTTTGCCGGACCTTGAACCCCAAAAGTTCTTATATATGAACCATTTTTATCGAATATCTGGATTCTGTGATTATTCCTGTCGGATACGACGATAAAACCGTTATGATAACCTATTCCCCACGGTTCGCTGAATTTGCCCGCTGAGTTTCCGTATTCACCGAACGACAACATCAATTCACCTTTTGTGGAAAATCGCTTTACGCTATGATTCCACCGGTCGGTTACCCACAATTTATTCTCGTCGTCAACGCAAATATCGGTAGGATAATTCAGGTTATCCGCTATTACATCTAAAACCATTGTGTTTTTGTTCAGCGCATAAATTTTATGTGAATATTGCCCGGCTATATAAATAAAGTCGCCGATAAAGACTATAGATGATGGAGATATGATCCCCCATCTTTTGAGGTCAATACATAATTGCTGATCCGATATTGAGTTTACAATGTTTACACCCATTGGACAGAAACAAGTGATTTGAGTTTATGTTCTTTGATTATATTTTTGATATTCTCCACAACGTAATCCAGATCCTCTTCACGCATCTCAGGGTAAAGAGGCAGAGAGATCACTCTGTTGGATAAATCGTCCGCAACCGGAAAATCCGAAGGTTCAAACCCGTATTTTTCCCTGTAATACGGATGCAGGTGCAACGACACAAAATGGATACTGCACCCGATACCTTTTTCTTTCATTTTGCGAATAAACTGGTTACGGTTGATATCGAGCATTTCGTGTTTCAGTTTGATAATCATCAGGTGTCTTCCGTGTTTAATGTTTGACGGATCGTCAAACAGCTCGATTTCGGGTACAGCCATGAGTTTTTCCCTGTATTTCCTGATCAGAAAATCTCTTTTTCGCCACAACCTTTCCGCTTTAGCGAGTTGCACTATACCGAGAGCCGCCTGCAAATCGCTCATATTATATTTATAACCTCTGCACATAACATGGTAATAATCGGAGTTGTTATTTGCATTACCGGGCATATACCGTTTCCATGCATCCCTGCTCATGCCGTGCAGGCTTAAAACGCGTATCCATTCGGCGAGAACATCGTTATCACAGGTAATCATTCCTCCTTCAGAAGTAGTGATATTTTTTGTAGCGTAAAAACTAAAACACGTAAAATCACCGATAGAGCCGATTTTTACTTTATTGAATTCAGATTCAAGCGCATGAGCGGCGTCTTCAATTATCTTTAGATTATATTCACTTGCAATATCCATGATGGAATCCATATCACACGGATACCCCGCCAAATGAACAGGTATGACCGCTCTGGTATTTTCATTTACCGATTCACGGATAAGAGATTCATTTATATTTCCATTTTCAGGTTTAACATCGACAAACTTCAGTTTAGCACCAGCATGCAGTATTTCCGAAGCGGTAGCGGAAAAAGTAAAGGGAGTTGTTATCACTTCATCTTCCGGTTTCAGGTTAAGCGCCACAAGAGCAAGGTGCAAAGCGGCGGTACACGAGCTTAAAGCTATCGCGTGCTTTGCCCCGCAGTATTCGGCAAAAGCGGATTCGAATTGCATAACTTTGGGTCCTGTAGTCAGCCATCCTGATCTCAGAACCTCAACTACGGCTCGTTCTTCTTCTTCTCCAATATAAGGCTTAAAAAAAGGTATTGTTTTTTGTTCTTTCATTTTGCCGGCCCTTTATAATAATTTATCTTAAAATGTAATTTGTCTGTTCTATAATTTCGGAACTATCGAAAATGTATTCTGAATCGATTCTCTGTTTGCGAGGTATATAGATCAGGTTTCTGGATGAATGATTTATCATTGTACGAACATTATCGATATCCGATTTATGCCCGAAATAAGAACACGAGAAATTGTTATGCCCTCTCCAATGCATCCTGCCGGTCTCATCGGATTCACTTATCGTATGGTGTATACGCATAAGATATGATTTTTTGACTTCCTCGTATTCAATCATCGGTACGGAATAAAGAACTGATTTATCCGTAGCCATAGTGATATTTTTTTTGCCGTCGGAAAAATCAACCCATCCTTCCGTAGCTCCCAAACATGTACGAGCGGATGAAAACGAACCTACAGGCGAAATATGGCGTACATTTTTTCCCGAAGTATAAAACTCTTCAATTTTATTCGAACCGTTAACCGTACTGAACCTGAGCGAATCTTTATCAAATGCTTCAGGATTCAATGTAGTAACGCCTATTCTGAAGAATATCGGGTACAAATCCGGAAAATAAAAATGATATTGCAGATCCGCTCTTTGGAAATCGTGATAAACATAGAATGTTTTCCAGATTATTCCAGAACCGATATTTATTTTGCATTTTACCGGTATCCTTACGGGATAATCATCGATATTTTCCGGTATATACAAAGAAGTCTGCATCGTATCGTTAAATATTCTGCCGAATGAATCACAGACATGAATTCCGCCGCTATAATAATCGCTGGAATGGCCTATGTGGTCATAATATACTGGCGGAAGGTATCCAATAAGAGGTTTTTTGTCTACTTTGGGAAACATCAGTTCTCTTATGTCTCCTCCGGTATCTGAAGCTATAGTAAGCGCCACAGATTCGGTTTTGATTCTAAGTTTATCGCCATTATATTTTACGAATTTATTATCTCTCTGTTTTTCCAGTGAAATAATACGCCCCTGTGAGATGTATCCGCTTTTAATAAACGGGCATATTGTCAATTTGACTTTTCTGATGCTTCCATCTCTATAGAATTCCATGTGTTCAGATTGTGATAAAACAATTTTATCGTCTATTTCTATGCACAGATCACCTGATTGTTCACCCGGATTAAAAGATATTTCAAAACTATATGGTTCGTAATTCCAATCTTCGGCAAAAGGGTTGATGAGTATAAAATCGTAAACCGGATTGAATTGTTCGTACACGGCTTTAGCCTTTTTATCGATTATCCTGCTTACTTCCCCTATTTTGAGTTTAGCTTCATAATGTTTTTCGTCAGTTGTTTTGGTACGCAGGTCACTGCTCCACAAATCGTTAAGGTCTTTCCATAGATCTTTGCTGTTACCTGCCATCCCGTTAAAGAAATCCAGATTCCTTAGTTTATTGTAAATCCTGTGACATTCAGTATTTATGGATACATTATCCCTTCCGCTTACTGCCCAGCGCAGTACATTATAATCGTCCCTGTTTTTGCATGGCAGAGGACATTGAGTCGATTCAATATTGACTTCATCAACCGGTTCAAGCAAATCCAGGATTTCGCCCGGATTGACAAGTTCAACGTTAGCGGATGAAACCAGTTTTTTAAGGACTTTTTCGATTTTTGATATCTCGCCGTTTATTTCTTCCTGAGTTCCCGGGCGATAATCGAATATTTCCCAGTCGGTACCATATAAACTCAAAGCCCTGTTATGTTCCGGATGATAATGACTAACCACACTTGAGACAAAATCGTCAACGGAAATCCTGTTATAAATACATCTTTGAAACTTAAACGAATTTAAAGAACTGTTCCATATAACCGGCATCTTGAATCCGCCGATACCTTTTACCAGAGCGGGCCTGTATCGTAAATCCAGAGGGTAGTCGTTGAATTCGGATGCGTTATCCCAATCCATCACTATAGCTTTATACCCTGTATCGGCAAAAAATTCCGGTAATCCTCTGGAGTATGTCTGCTCATTGACGAATCCGATTTCAGGAAATCGGTTTAGAATTTTTAAATACGTCTTTTTCCCTGTGATAAGATTTATTCTGTTTATTTCATCCGGAATAAGTGGAAAAATATTCTGAACTTGAGCCGAACCGATAACTTCGCATTTTCCATCGTTCCACATTTTTTTTAATTCGTGAATAAAGTATTTATCTATTTCATTCAATGTAGATAAAGTTGACGAGCTGAACTCAAGGCCGAGCTTATATCCCTTCGCGGTAAGTTCAAGCAAAGGCCAGTAACATTTATCGAGTATTACAGAATACTGATCGGATGGTATAGAGGAAAACGATAGATTAGCATGAAATATCGTATAAAAGTATAATCTGCTCAAATTTTTCTCCTTATTGCCTGTTCATGTAAACAAAGTAAAAATAGAAGCAGATTTTATACCAATTATTTATATAATATTAATCAGATCATTATGATTGTCTGAATTTATACTTCCGATATACCTCAATATCGTTATCGCTAAGCACAAAAAAGGTTATTGGCAATCCAATATATTTGCTATAAGTGTTTTACATTGCCGAAGTCATAATTTTTATTTAATGAAAATTTCAAATTTTGGATTTTGCGGATAAATTAAACACTCGCGCGAAAGAAGATCTATTTGCCAATACCAAATCGCATCAAATTACTTATATCGTAAATTTCGCTCAAGCAAAAAAAGATGGATTATCAATATTTATTCAATAGGAAAAATCTTTTTTCTCCTCGCACTTTTATTCAGTAATAATCCGAACAGTCTTTAAAATTTTGTCCACACAGTCAAAAGCTTCTGCACGCGTGGGCGCACAACATATTATATTTGCTGATTTCCCCATATTGCTTATAACAGGATATACCGTATCTCCCACATTAACATGAACAAAAATATGTTTAAAACCAGGTATATCATTTAATTTGTCGATCCCTTCTATCGCTTTTACCCTGCCTGACGCCGGAATGACCGCTCTTTCGCAAGCGGTATAATTACGTTTGGGAGTAATATCATCTAAATCGAGTTCTAATCCCAGAGCGATATCGATTGCCGCCTTGATTGACCTCATACCGGTTGCAAGCGGATCGGTATACTGGCTGTGGTAACCTCCGCTCAGCCGGGCGGTAATCTCCCCGATTTTCGGGCCGTCTTTGGTTATCTTCATATCGGCTTTCGATGCCCCGTTTTGTATGCCAACCGCTTTGATTCCTTTTTTCATAACCTCAAAGACTTCTTTTTTTGTCTCATCGGATATGATTGACGGAACAGTGTGTCCTTTTTCAACAAAATAGATATCGCCTTCAATATGCCTGTCAGCGATAGTCAAAAGGTGAACCTCGCCATTGTATACCATTGTATCTACGCTTAATTCAGGTCCTTCCATATATTCTTCAATAATGGCTTTTCCGGTCCTGCTGTTTTCAAGAGCGGATTCAAGAGCCTGCGCCAGATCAGATTCGTCAACAATTTTTCGTACACCGCGCGCACCCATATTATCTACCGGTTTTATCACTAAAGGTAACCCCAGCAAAGTTATCGCGTCTTCGGCTTCTTTTAGGGTTGATACCTCCATCCATTTCGGAGCGGGCACATTATTTTTGAAAAAACATTCGCGCATTCTCGCTTTGTTGGTAGCGCATAAAGCTGTCTCTGGAGACACTCCAACGAGCCCAAGCGCCTGCGCAACACCGGCAACCGTGCGTGATACATCGGTACCTACGGTCAATACGCCGTCAATCTGGTGAACATCCCTGTTGAATTTTATCGCGAAATCAACTGTGGCTGATATATCAGAAGTACTTACCAACCCTTTGTAATCGCAGAACTCAAATCCGACCGCATTCGGATTCATATCCGTCGCAAGGACTTTGAGCCCGAGTTTTTTTGCTTCACGCACAGCAACGGATTGAAACAACCCTGCCCCGATTATCATTACCAATTTGCCGCGATATTTTTCCATGAACGGTTAATCCTTTCAAAATTTTTTGGTATAAATATCATTAATTATTGTTGAGATTCTACGCGCGCCTTCTCCATCGACAACATTTTTCCCGCGTTCAGACATTTTAGCGCGCAAAATATCATTCGAGCATAAACTCTCAAGAGTATCGATAAAAGATTGCTCATCAATCACAATTTCATCGAACGGGCAAACCGATATCCCTTCGGACTCAAACCCGCGGGCAATATCGGCCTGATGTTTAACCTGAGGCAACACGATAGATGGAGTTCCACAACAAGCCGCCTCGTATAATGTCACCCCGCCAGATATTATCGCGAGATCACATTCTGAAAACAATTGAGCCATATTTTCCACATTATGCAAATAACTAAACCCTGACTGAATAGAAATGGACTCAATGTCTTCTTTGTTTTTTGCTCCTTTGCCCACAATTATATATATTTCAGGTTTTTCAGTCCGGAAAAATTGAGCCAGTTTTTCTATAACCCACACAGTCAAGCCTCGCGGATCCGAACCGCCGAGACTGACAATTATTTTTTTTGGAATTAAATTTATATTTTTTGCCGATTTATTTATATCCGCGTAAGACGGATCAAGAACCATATATTTTTTCCCGAATAATCTCAATTGCCCATCACACGAGCTGTTTTTATTCTCAGGTAAATTAGCGTCTATCAGAACATCCGCGTATTCTCTCCCGCACCCAAGGTCATCGAAATTGATTACAGTCAGGTTTCGCGATTTCAGGTTTTTCATATCTTCAGCATGAGTATTTCTTATATCCTGAATGAGAATTCCTGAATTGTGTTTTTCATTATTAAGTAATATTTGATTATTTATGGATTCATTTCCGGGATTTTTGATTTCGCAAACGGTCACATCCCATTTGTTCATTTCCTCAACAACATAATCAGGAGACAATGTTAAAATTACCGGATTGAATCCACCGGATTTCAGGCATTTGCACAGTGATCTTGCCCTGAATACATGCCCCAACCCAATATGATGATCGCCGTCTACCCGGTATAATATTGTTTTTTCGTCAGAGAATTTCATTTTGCCCCATATTAAAGTAGATTGGAATAAATTCCCCACCAGTTTTCAAGATGTTTCTTAAACCACTGTTTATCTTTAGATAAAAGTTCATTCCGCTCAATCCAGCCGAGAATCAATATTTCCCGTAAACCCGTAATATCCTCGAAATTTTTCTCGTATCCGGGTGGAACAACCTGAAGCCCAGCGCTTAGGTTCTCTATTTCCCGCCATATTTTCCGATATGATTTGTTTATGAATTCGTCTTCAACTAATTTATTTTCCGGTTCGCAGTTATGGCAATATATTGACTGAGCACAGCCTTCGGGATATTCAATCCCCCAGAAATAATCAGGAGTTCTCCTGCCATAAACCCTGCATGAAAAAGGCCTTACCGGATATATCATACATCCGGCGGGATGATCGGATTTTCTGAATACGCATTTGGTTGACTCCTTCTTAAGGTCAAAAAATATTTTTTGCTCTTTTTGCGCAAAATTTTTCTTAATATATTCGATAATTGCGTAATATTCGATATTATAGATCAAAGGAAGCGACATGAAATTTCCGTTTACGTCCTTTGCCTGATCGAGTTTGGAACAGCACCAATCCGCGCACGAATCCGACTTGCAGACAGTAGGCGGAATAATCGAATACACTGTTTTCAGTTCGGTTATTCGGTTGAGGATCTTTTTATCATTTGTTTTGGGATAAGATGTCATCATTTTAAATCGGGAATCTTTCCTTTCAATTCAGTAAACTTTTTATAGAAAATATCGCATTGCTCAGCCAGGCGGGTATATATAATTTCTTCTTTATTCAGATAAGGCAGAATTTTCTCCACATTTTTTTCATCGAGATCATTCAGGTTGAAATCATCTTTTTTGGATTGAAGTAGCATGATATCGGTAATATTGTTGCCAAGCACTAAAAATACATCTCGTTGCCTGTGTAAATCGGTTGAGATATCAGACCATTGTTTAAGAAGTTTCGACAGATTGTAATTCGAGTCCTTTTTTATAATCCGTTTCTGCAATTTTTTAATCAGGTTTTTTCCTTCTTCGGCTAAATTCGCTGTATATTTGAACCCGGATATTGTTTTATCAAGTTTTGAGAAAAACCTTTTTTTGTCGAAAACCACTTTTTCATTATAAGCCTCAGCAATAATCTTTTTTGTGTCTCTGGACTCCGCTGTTTTCAGCATGATAAATTCCCGCAAAGGCATAGGGTTGGCGCCAGATATATAAGCTCCGCCTTCGGTGAGGTCATAACACTCGATTTTGTGTTTATCGATAAGATCCTCAAAGTGGCGCAAAAATACGTGCATAGAGGTTGTTGTTACAACCGCTCCATTAAAGTAATCTTTCACAAAAGTTGTTTCCGCCTGGTCTTTTTTTACGTTGCTTTTTCTAACCATAGCCGATCCCCGCACATGAGTCATGTTGCCGGGAAACGAAAGGTCCTGGCCGACAAATCCGACAGGAGTCAATCCGAGTTTCATTGCCAGCAGAAAAGCCGTGTGCGCAACCGACAATCCTTTATCCATCCCGCCTTTATCCTCGACGGTATCTTCGAGCCAGTCGCAAAGTGATTTTCCCGGAAGCGATATCATGAACTTCGGGCCCTTATACTCGTCGATAATCTGCGGATAGACTTCAGGGTCAACTGCTAAAGCTGAATCTATATCCGGAATGCCGTCAAAATATCTTTTATTATGTTTTGTATAGTCTATGCTGACTATTATATCCGGCTGGATATTGTGCCTGAGCAATACGCGCAAAGCAGTATCTACCGCGATAATAAGCGATTTTCCCTGTGCTTCTTTCAAATACCGGATATTTTTTATAAGCGAAGGCCCGGCAGAAACAACAATCCCCGGAAACCCGGCGAATTTCCCAAACATCTGTTTTATTCCCGGAATATCAAGATAATGGGGCATATTGGCGAATATGTTGTCTGCGAAATCATTGGAGGCGTTTATTTGCGAGATAGTATTCACTCTTGACCACTGGAAAATATCTTTTATTTTTTCGCCTATCTCATCGTAGTAATCCGGATCGATTTTTACTGAAGACGGATGTTTGACTACCGTCAGGCCGTTTGAGAAAATAGTCAGAGAACAACCCTGAAGCGCGCGGAAAATATCCATCGGTTTTCTTGCCACAGCGAAATATATTTTGCATGAATTGTAGAATTTGGCGAGGTCTCTGTTTTCAAGGAATTTTTTAAACAGGTTAATGTCTTTTTCAACCACCAGAATAAAATCGCGTTTTTGTGATTTTTCGACAATTTCATCGAGGTGATACCCCATACCAAGCCCCAATACGGCGATATTTATAAACTGATCAAACTCGAGAGCATCAACAAACCGCTGAGCTTCTTTTATGGGATCATATGCACTGTTTAACAGCAAATCACCGTACTTTATTATAGGCAAATTCGTCTTTGATTCTATAACGGTTATTTCAACATCGGATTTTATTTCGGCATTCAGGCACGAAATAAGTTCATTGATCATATCCGGCTGGTTCTGTGCCAGTAATTTAAGATTACGCTCGTATAAACCTGATATGGAAACTGCCGTTTTGGCGTTTGTTAACATAATAATAACTGAAATCGGTTTATTTTTTTAAATGTTCAACAATTGAATCGACAATTTGAATCTGCTGGTCGATTTTTGGCGCAAGCTCATACTCGACGAGATCCGATAACATGACCAGATCGTCTTTTTCAATATGGTTTTTCGTATCCATAAGAAGCGCAATCAATTCCTCGTTGATTTGATCGATAGATTTTTCTTCAACTTTTAAAGATGAATAGTTTACCCCGAGAAGTTTCGATAAATTGTCAAAAAACTGTATAATTTTTCTCCATTCACTACACAAATTCGAGAAGGCGGCTAAAGCGCCTTCCTTGTTTCCTGTCTGCAATACTGTAGATATGTTAGACATTGACTGAGATAATTTCGGCAGAATAGATTTTATCTCCTCAAGCCCTCTTAAGGCCGTTGCTTTAATATTGTCTGTTTTTATCTCAACAGTTTTCACATCATTCAGATTAAATTCTTTTATTTCATAATCCTGATTAAATGCTTCTTCGCCATTGATTTTTACATCAATTATCAATTTCGATGAATCCTCATTTCGCAAGTATTCCTGTACGGATAAAAGAAGTTCCTCAAGGTTGCCTCCCGCCTTAAATTTCATATCAACATTCTGTTCATCGATAATGATCTTCATTTATTGCCTCCATGTTCATTTTGTATTCCGGATTTATATTTTCGGGAAAATACGAAAACCGATTAGAATAGTTTTCCCCCTGAAATAAACGATTTTCGTATTTTCCCTATTTTGTGGTTAACAAACAAATAGTTTGAGACTGAGAAAACATATCGTTTCGAATATAAAGTAACCCCGGAAACCCGAATTTACCGTGATAATATTCTTTACTTATTTTCCCGCCAATCCTATTTTGGGCTGGAATTTTAATAAGCAGAAATCATTCCTGATAATAATTTTTGGAATATTTTTATTAATAGATGGTCAGATAAATTATCTTTTTTTATAATCACTACATCTTCGCGCATTAGGGCGAGCGGGATTAGAGCATACGTTTCCGTAATCGTATTTGCAGGTATCGCATAATATTTTTGAGTAAAAAATATCAAATATTAATTTTTTAATGAATTTTATCATTTCAAATCATCCTTTGATAATTATATAGAGAATTTTTTATTTTTAAAGATCAAATAAAAATATTTTTTTATATTTATGATATATAAAATAAGAATTTTACTATAAAAAAAGTTAAATACTTGATATTATATTGTGTTTTATATTTTTTCTAAAAGTTAAAAAATTCATAAAGGTGTTATGATGGCTAAAAAACCTTTTAAAAGAAGAAACTATTTTATCAACAAACAGGTACAAGGCATATACGCTTTGTTTATAATCATGAGCGTGGGCATAATATCTCTACTGGTAAGTATGGAGATACTGCGCACGTTTTACAATTCTTTCGGAGCGGCAGGCAACACATCGGCATTTTTTTCCAATATTGATTTCCCCTTCATATTAAAGGTTTCCGCCCTGCTGGTGCTTGGCAGTCTTGTGATCGGCGGGTTGTCTTTGTTTGCCTCGCATAGAATAGCGGGCCCCATATTCAGGTTGAATAAGAGTTTGAAAAATCTTGCCAGTGGTCATTTTGATGAGAGAATAACATTCCGCAAACAGGATTATTTTCATGAAGTGGCGGAAAACTTCAATCATATGGCTGATTTCATCGAAAAAAGATTGGATAACGAATCAAAAATAGTATTTGAGATGGGCCATAAAGTCGACGATATAGTTGATCAAATGGCATTGACCGATTATGACCGGGAATCGACTCTGATCGCGCTTCAGGAATTGAAAGATCTCATCGAAAAATACCAGCATATTATCAAAGAAGAACGAGGATATTGAATCGGAAAGGAAGGGTTTGAAGGTGGATATCACTTCATTGCGCGGAACTTATGATATTTTGCCGCCCCAGTCGCGTATCTGGGAACGGGTTGAACATAAAGCGCGGGAACTTTTTGATGTGTACGGTTATAGCGAAATAAGAACGCCTATTTTTGAGGATACGCGCCTGTTTACCCGGTCTATCGGCGAAAATACCGATATCGTAAGCAAAGAAATGTATACTTTTTCAGACAGGAAAGAAAGGTCCATTACCCTTCGCCCGGAAGCTACCGCTCCGGTAGTGCGAGCTTATCTTCAGCATAAAATCCATCAAACGGAACCTCTAAGCAGATTCTTTTATATCGGGCCAATGTTTCGCTATGAGCGTCCACAAGCGGGAAGGAACCGGCAATTTTACCAGCTCGGTACTGAGATTCTTGGATCGGAAAATCCGTATTTCGACGCAGAATCTATATCTCTCGCGGTAACTTTTTTTAAAAATATCGGTATAGATAATATAAATGTAAAATTAAACAGTGTTGGCTGTAAAGATTGTAAAATTAATTACAGCAAAATACTTAAAGATTATTTCATGCCGAAAATCGATCAAATGTGTGATGATTGCAAAATCCGGCATGAGAAAAATACGTTACGGATATTAGACTGTAAAGTGCCTACATGCAGGCAACAGATGACAAACATCCCCATACTTTCGGATAACCTTTGCGAAGAATGCGAAAATCATTTCACCAAAGTTAAAAGTTATCTTGAATCGATGGAAGTTCCTTACATCATTGAACCGTATCTCGTAAGAGGGCTTGATTATTATACAAACACAATATTTGAGATAACCCACAGTCACCTTGGAAGCCAGGACGCGCTTGGCGGTGGCGGCAGATACAATAATCTGGTGGAAGAAATGGGCGGCCCGTCAACCGGCGCAGTAGGGTTTGCGGTAGGTATCGACAGGCTGATAATAGTGCTTGAGAAGATAAAGGAATCTACTGAAATAAACTATCTGGATTTATATATTCTCAACCTTGAAAACTCCGTTTTTGTCGAAAATGTAAAAATTGTTCATCAGTTAAGACAGGCAAATATTAAAGTCGATCTCTGTCCTGAAGAAAAAAGTATGAAATCGCAATTCAGGACAGCGAATAAACTTAACGCGAGGTTTGTACTCATAAGAGCCAAAAACGAGATTGAAAACAACATTGTTAAATTAAAAAATATGGTAACCAATACCGAAGAAGAAATACAAATTGATAATGTAAATATAATTGACGAAATTTCAGAAAGGGTTAAAAGAAAATGACCACTGAGCTATCATTCAAAGATTTTTTTGTTCAGGATAAATTAAGAACCCATAACTGCGGTGAACTTCGCAAGGAAGATATCGGCAAACGTGTAACCTTGATGGGATGGGTACATCACCGGCGCGATCACGGTGGAGTAATCTTTATCGACCTGCGCGACCGTGAAGGATTAACCCAGATTGTATTCAATCCTGAAGTAAATAAGAAAGCTCACGATGAGGCAGATAAATTCAGAAACGAATATGTTCTTTATGCCGAAGGAATTGTTGAAAACAGGCCCGCGGAATCGGTTAACCCGAAACTCCCTACAGGTGAGATTGAGGTGCTCATTGATACCGTTCGCCAGCTCAACAGCTGTATGCCGCTTCCATTTCCACTGGATGAAACCGACAACATAACCGAAGAATTACGATTAACTTACAGATACCTTGATTTCCGGCGCCCGACCATGATCGAAGCACTAAAAGCGCGCCACAGAGTAACTATCGCAGTAAGAAACTACCTAAACGGCCAGGGGTTTCTGGAAGTTGAAACACCGATACTTACAAAAAGTACACCCGAAGGCGCAAGAGACTACCTTGTACCAAGCAGAGTCAACCCGGGCAAATTTTTCGCTTTGCCGCAATCTCCACAGCTCCTTAAACAGATACTGATGGTCGGCGGAATCGATAAATATTTCCAGATCTGCAAATGTTTTCGTGATGAAGATTTACGAGCCGACCGCCAACCCGAGTTCACTCAGATAGATATGGAGATGAGCTTTATAACGAAAGACGAGATATTCCGCGTTACCGAAGGAGTAATATCTTCTGCCTTCAAAGCGGGTATCGGCATGGAATTAACAACACCGTTCCAGCGTATGCCATATAAGGAAGCGATGGACAAATACGGTTGCGACAAACCTGATTTGAGATTCGGACTGGAGCTTTTCGACGCGACCGATATTCTAAATAACTCCAACTTTGAGATATTCAATTCCACAATCGCCTCCGGCGGTATTCTGAAAGGATTATGTTACCCGGGCGGAGCAAAATTCTCAAGAAAAGAGCTCGATGACCTGACTACTTTTGTAACTACTTACGGCGCAAAAGGACTTGCCTGGTTCAAATTCACAAACGGCGAAATCCAATCGCCTATCGCCAAATTTTTCGATACCGCTCAATTAAACAAAGTGAAAGAAATATCCGGCGCGAACGACGGAGACATCGTTTTTCTTATTTGCGCGACAAAAAAAGTAACCAATGATTCGTTATCCGCGTTGAGAAATCATCTCGCTCGAATAGGCAATCTGATTGCTGAAGGCACTTTTAATTTTGTTTGGATAGTGGATTTCCCTCTTTTCCAGTATAATGAGGAAGAAAAACGGTACGAAAGCGAACACCATCCATTTACAGCGCCGTTTGTTGAGGATATCGACAAGCTTGACACAAATCCACTTGATGTCCGGTCAAGTTCATATGACCTTGTGGTTAACGGAGTCGAAATCGCCAGCGGAAGCATAAGGATTCACAATTACGCTCTTCAGAAAAAGATTTTCGAGATGTTGAGCCTCGATGAGGAGACTATCGCCAAACAATTCGGGTTTTTCATTGACGCCCTTAAATTCGGCGCACCGCCTCACGGTGGAATTGCTCCCGGATTAGACAGGCTCGTTATGCTAATGCTTGGACTAACAAGTATCAGAGACGTTATCGCGTTTCCAAAAACCCAAAAAGCAAGCTGTCTGCTTACGAAATCACCATCTGAAGTTTTTGATCGTCAGTTACGTGACTTGAATCTAAAAATTGTCAACTAAAAGTTCGCAAACGGGGATTTTGTATATATGACTGAAGGAGAAAATTCCGGAATGACCAAATCCAGACTGCTTTATGAAAGCGGAGTATATGCGAGGTCATTATTCTGCGATGACGAAAACAATTTATCGCTGATTGAGAATAAATTCGATGTAAAAGTTACATCCAGAGACAACTTTTTCATATTAAAAGGGCGTGAGGAAAATGTAAACAAGGTAAAATCTTTTTTTCACGACCTTGAGAAATTGCAGGAACGGGGATCTATCCAAAAAGAAGAGTTTATGTACTTATTGAGTGAAATCAATCAGGAAGAAAAAAAAGGACAGGAAATTTTTCAGGATAAAATAGAGGTACCCGGCAAAAAACGGGTTATCGTACCGAAAACCGAAGGGCAGAAACGATATATCGAGTCTATCCGCAATCATTCGGTTGTTTTCGGGATTGGGCCTGCGGGAACCGGCAAAACATATCTTGCAATGGCAATGGCTGTAGCTTCTTTGAAAGTCGGGATAACAAGAAGAATTATTCTAACCCGCCCGGCTGTTGAAGCTGGAGAAAGCCTGGGTTTTCTGCCCGGCGATTTATACGAGAAAGTCCTCCCTTATCTTCGCCCTCTTTATGATGCGTTATATGATATGATCGACGAACAGACTCTTGAACGTTACAGAGACAGGGGTATAATCGAGGTAGTTCCGCTGGCATACATGCGAGGAAGAACCCTCAATGACGCCTTCATCATACTTGATGAAGCGCAGAACTCAACGATCGAGCAGATGCGTATGTTTTTAACCCGGCTTGGTTTCGGTTCCAAAGCCGTAGTTACCGGAGATATAACACAGATCGACCTTCCTTCGTACAGGTCATCAGGACTTATTCAGGTACAAAATATATTAAAGAATATAAATGATATCGATTTCATCTACCTCGATGAAAAAGATGTTGTAAGGCATGCTCTTGTATCAAAAATAATAAAAGCATATGAGAACTATGATAAAGCCCAGGAAAAAGAAGAGATTGAGTTTCAAAAAAAGGAACGGCAAAAAGAAACGGATAACCAGCCATCGGAAAACGAAATGAAATGAACTTGTATTTAACGTTTGGTTTATTAACATCCAAACAAATTTCAACAATTATAATATAATGATTAACTCCATTTGAAAGTATTGAATAAAGAAATGAAAATAAGAATAAACAACACTAATTCCAAATTTAAAATATACAAAAATTCCATAAAGAAATTAGCCGAATCCATATTGATTGAGGAAGACGGCAATAAAAATCTTGAGCTCGATATAACAATAGTAACCGACGATGAAATCGCCCGGATAAATGAGCAATACCTGAACCATGAAGGTCCTACGGACGTTATCTCATTCCCTCAACGCGATTACGGCCGGGAAAACCAGTTTTATGACGAAGACAACCTTCTGGGCGACATAGTAGTTTCCTCAGATACCGCGGCAGATCAGTCAAAAAGCTTCAAAACAAGTTTAAACCAGGAATTCGGATTGTATTTAATTCATGGAATACTGCATTTGCTCGGCTATGACGACCAGACAGAACCTATGAAAAAGGATATGGAAGAAAAGCAGAATATGTGGTTTAATATCCTGCTTGAAGAAAATGATCTCATCCTTATAAAGGAAAATAAGAGGCGCTGATTATGGAAATTTTTTTTATTGTTTTATTAAGCGCTATTTTAGTCTTATCTTCGACTCTTGAAGGATCTTTATTATCAATAAATAAATTAAAAACGAGGATACTTCTTGATAGAAGAGAAGACGCTGAGAATCTTATATCGTTTATTGAAAAGAACATCGATGCCATTTTGAGCACAGTCATATTTATAAATATCTTATCTTCCCTCGGTATTTTAGCGTTAACCATATTGTTTGAAGAGAAATACATATCTTTTCTATTTTCAAATATATATCTTCGAATTCTCGGTGGTTTTGTGGTTTCCATAGGTATAATCTCATTTCTGCAGATAATCCCGAAATTAATTACGCAAACCAAACCTTCAATAATTTCTATCCGTTTGATAAAAGGATTGTATTATTTTTCGTACATATTTTTTCTTACCAACAAATTGTTTATTTTTATAGCCAGAAAATTAAGTTATATTTTCGGTATACCCCAAAAAGCTCATGAACCGGCAATAACTGAAGAAGAGATTAAAAGTATTATTGAGATCGGTGAAGAAGGGGGAATGGTGGAAGAAAGCGAACGGAAAATGATTCACGGTATTTTTGATCTGGGAGATACGATGGTTCGTGAAGTAATGAATCCCAGAGTGGATATGGTGTGCATAAACCAGAAATCAAGCCTTGCGGATGCTGTTGAATTAATCAAGGCGAATCATCATTCAAGGATACCTGTATATAAAGAAAATATAGACAACATAGTGGGGATACTTTACGCAAAAGATATTCTTGAGTATATAAACAAAGAACAGTTCAATAAATTGATTACGAAAGATGTTATGCGCCCGCCAATGTTTGTGCCGGAAACAAAACTTATAATTGAACTGCTCCATGAATTCAGGAAATCAAAAATGCATCTTGCCATAGCAGTTGATGAATATGGAGGCACATCGGGTGTTGTTACAATAGAGGACATTATCGAGGAAGTAATCGGGGAAATACAGGACGAATACGATACCGACGAGGAAGAATTATATAAACAATCCGAAAACGGTTATATAATAGACGCTAAAATGCCGATAGCGGAATTTAAAGAACTGCTAAACATTAAAGAGAACCTCGAAGATGAGGAAGATTTCGATACTTTGGGCGGGTTCGCTTTCGCTCAATTCGGCAGAATACCTTCCATAGGTGAAATTTTCGAAAGCCATAATGTTTGTTTTGAAGTTATAGACGCCGATGAAAAAAGGGTAAAAACATTGCGTATTACAGAAAAACCATCGGAAACCATGGAAGAATAGTAAGAAAGGATTATTTTGTTATGCTGAAAAGGTTCAGGAACCATCTTATAAGCGGGCTTCTTATTTTTTTACCTGCTGTGATCTCGATTTATATAATGTCATTTTTGTTTGTAAAAACAACGGATTATATATTTCACATGTTTCCCGCAATATACCACAACAACATAGAAGTAAGAATTTTTATCAGGTTAATAGCTTTATTTTTGCTCTTAAGCTGTCTTGTTCTGCTAGGTATGCTTGGTAAAATATTGTTAATCCGAAAATTACTTCAGTTTGGTGAATCGGTTTTTTTGAGGATACCTCTTTTGGGAAAAATATACAACGCCATCAAACAGGTCAGCGAAGCGTTTCTGGGTTATGATAAAACTATATTAAATAAGGTATGTATGGTAGAGTTCCCAAGGAGAGGAGCTTATTCAATCGGGTTTGTAACTTCGACAGCAGAAGGCGAAGTTCAATATAGAACGAAAGCAAAAGTAATAAACATATTCGTACCGACCACACCTAATCCGACTACCGGATTTCTTATTATGGTTCCTGAAGATGAGGTTATTATTCTTGATATGACTATAGAGGAAGGTTTGAAATTGGTTATTTCCGGAGGTGCTGTCGTTCCGAATTATACTCCAAAACCTGATATAAAAAAATTTAATTCATAATTTATGAAAACATACAAATTTCTTGTAAAATTAAGAAGAAATTTTCTGACAGGTGTATTGATATTTATGCCGGTAACAGTATCGGTATATTTGGTCTATATAACATTGACGAAAATCACCGATTTTTTTATCAGATATTTCCCTCATATTTATCAGGTAAATTTCCAGAACATAATTATATTCAGGATAATAATTCTCTTTCTGCTAATCGGTTTTATTATACTTCTAAGTATATTTGCCAGAAATTTAATCGGGAAAAAGATATATCGTTTTATGGAATTCCTTTTTCTTAAAATACCGATTATAAACAGGATATATACCGGCTTAAAACAGATTTTCGAAGGATACGCGAAACTTATATCTGAAGAAAACCAGACAATGATCAGTAAAGTATGCCTTGTGCCTTTTGCAACCGATACATCTTATGCCATAGGATTCATAACTTCTAAAACGATCGATGATGTTAGAAAATTCTCTGATGAAAAATATTTAAGTATACTTATCCCATCTACACCAGCTCCATTGGCAGGTTTTTATGTTATGGTACCCGAAAAAGATATAATTGCGCTTGATATGTCTGTTCATGATGCTCTTATTCTCGCGGCATCCGGCGGGATTGTTAATCCGCCGTTTCAGGTTAAACCCGGCGGTTACGCGCCATCAATGGATAACAATGACTGAGTTTGCGCAAAATTGCGGTTTTCTAATAAACAAATATGATTTTTCAAACACAAGCCTGATATTCCATTTCCTGACAGAAACCAACGGTATAACACATATATTGGCACGCGGAGCGAAATCAAAAAAATCAGGGTTTGCGGGTAAACTTGAATTTTTTCAGGAAATAGAGTGTAATTATACTTTATCCGCTAAATCCGACCTTAATATTTTAAAAGAATGCGACCTTATAAAAAAGTATCCAAAGATGTGCTATGACACAACCCTGTTTTTTCTCGGTTCATATATTCTTGAAATAGTTTCCTTGTTTCCATGGAATATCGAGGAATCATCGAAAATTTATTTATTATTGAAACTGATGCTGAATTTATTCGATAACACAGACGATCATAAAAAATATAAAATTTACCTTTTTTTCTATATGGCAAAAATAATGTCGTTGCTCGGATTTGAGCCGAATACAAACAGGTGTTGCAGATGCAGGAATCAGATAGGTTCAGGATCATGGGCAGTGATTTATCCTGAACCCGGTTTTGCCTGCAAATATTGCATTACAGGTAAAGATAAAGAATTATTCTGCCAGGAACTAAGCGCTGAGAATATAGCGGAAATTAAAACATTTTTTTCATCATCAAATCCGCTTGATATAACAATAATACCGGATGAAAGCTCCAAAGTATTGGAATCGGTTTTCAATTTTTTCATTTATTCTATATCCGGACGCAGGATCAAATCTTATAAATCATTGGAAGAAATAGGATTTTTCTGAATTTCGTCAATAAAATTTAATCTGGCTCGCCACTTCGATAAGATCATTGCCGTCTGAAGCGTTTTTCGGGTATGTCGCGTCGCCAATCCTTGGGTTAACAGGTATTTTTGATTCAATTTGGCTGAAATAACTTTTGAATTTATCAAATATACGCTTTGATATTACAGATACGTTCTCGTCGGTTTCGGGGCAAAGAACAAGAAATACTTGATCGTTGGCTTCCGAATAAATATCCACGCCTCGTAAAGATTCCTTGATAATTTTATAAACACAATCTTTGGAACCCCCATTCGTCTCTATAAAATCGCCAAATCCCTCAAGTTCAATAATAATAAGGGATATACAATGCCCGTACCTGCCGCTTCGCTCGATTTCGTCCTGAATCTCAGTTTGAAATTGGTCTATGGGCATCATTTTGGGTTCGGGAGGTTCCTGGCGGGTAGGTATAATGATCGTCTCTTTTACGGAATCTATTTCCTGCTGGTAATTTATTATGCTTTCAACGAATTGACCGATTTGTTTTTCCTGTTTTTCCGGTTCTTTTATTTCAACCTCAAGAACGGGCAGGAACGCATCTTCTTTTTTTCCCGAATCAGACTCGTCTTCTTCCGCGATCAGATGTTCGAACAATTTTTTATTCATCGCTTTGCGATAAGCCTGAGCGGCGGTTATCTTCTGATCCTGATAAAGGGTCATAAGCGCCTGATCCATAGTGCAGTTGCCTTCTTTTTTACTGGTTTCCATAATGGAAGATATCTGATACGATTTTCCTTCACGGATCAAGTTGGCAACACCTGAATTGACAACAAGCACCTCAAGAGCGGCGACTCGTCCCTTGCCTCCTTTTTTTTCAAGTAATTGTTGGGCGACAACACCTTTTAAACATGATGCCAACATTGTCCTGATCTGTTCCTGCTGATTCTCCGGAAAAACATCAATAATTCTGTTGATAGTATTCGGCGCGCTGTTGGTATGCAGTGTTCCGAATACCAGAACACCCATTTCCGCGGCGGTCAACGCCAGAGAAATGGTTTCCAGATCGCGCATTTCGCCCACCATTATCACATCAGGGTCTTCGCGCATGGCCGCTCTCAGCGCGTTTGCGAACGAAAGTGTATGTTTGCTGAGTTCCCTGTGTGTAATAACTGACATTTTTTCTTCATGCACAAACTCAAGCGGATCCTCTATTGTTATTATATGATCTCTGCGTGTTGAGTTAATAAGGTCTATCAAAGAGGCCAAAGTAGTTGATTTACCCGATCCTGTCGGGCCGGTAACCAGCACAAGCCCATTTTTCAAATTGGTAAAATTTCTTATCGCTTCAGGTATACCGAGTTCATTAGCGGATACAATATTTGTTGGAATTATCCTAAATACTCCGCAAACGCCGTTATTCTGGCGAAATACGTTTCCTCTGAACCTTGCCACGCTTTTTATCTCGTAAGAGAAATCGACATCGTTCGTTTCCTCAAAAGTTCTTATTTGAGCTGGATCCATTATTTCGTAAAAATAATTTTTATTAATTTCCGAAGTAAGTTTTTCCAGAGAAGTTCTTCTCAATGAACCGTGAAGCCTCAAAACAGGCGGGTCTCCGGGTACCATATGTAAATCGGAAGCGTTTTTCTCAGCAAGTAATTTTAACAATGGATCGATTCTTGGCATAATTCACTAATTCTCCGATAGATATTGCCTAAACACATTTTTATCCGAAGCAAACGAGTACGCTTGTTTTCCGGAAATTTTCCCCGCATTTAACAGTTCCATAATGCTGTCATCCAGAAGGCACATACCGAATTTTGTTCTTCCTGTCTGAATCATGGAAGGTATTTGAAACGTTTTGTTATCTCTGATCAGGTTCGATAACGCCGAAGTCATTACAAGCAGTTCCGCGGCGACAATCATTCCTGATGCGTCTTTTCTCGGTATAAGCTGTTGAGAAATAACTCCCTGAAGAGATTCCGCAAGCATGGTTCTGATTTTGCTCTGTTCTCCCGGCGGAAACACATCGATTATTCTGTTAACGGTACTTATAGCGTCAAGAGTATGAAGTGTTCCGAACACAAGATGTCCGGTTTCAGCGGCGGTTATAGCCAGTGATATTGTCTCCAGATCGCGCATTTCGCCTACCATTATGACATCGGGATCTTCACGCAAGGCGGCGCGCAATGCCGAATTATAGCTTTTTGTATGAATCCGAACTTCGCGCTGGTTGACAATACCGCTTTTATTATAATGGATATATTCTATCGGATCTTCGACAGTTATAATATGATCCGGCCTTGTCATATTGATAGTATTTATCAACGCGGCAAGAGTGGTTGTTTTGCCGCTTCCCATGGGGCCTGTAACGAGAACCAGCCCCTGATGCAGTTTTGTGAATTTTAATACCGCGGGAGGCAATCCCAGTTTATCGAGATCGGGTATTTTATCGGGCACAATCCTGAAAACGCCATCCACACCGCCACGGTATTGCATAAACAAATTGCCTCTATACCTGTAATTATCTGGTGATGTATAAGAGAAATCGAGTTCAAGGTTGTTTTCGAAGAAATCCCTTTGTTCCTCAGTCAGGATTTCAAAGAGAATGTCTCTGGAATTTGGTATGATTCCTATCTCTCCAAGATCGGTAAGTTCACCGTGATACCGTATCACGGGCATTCTCCCTGATGATATATGAATATCGGAAGCGCCTTTTTCTCTGGCGAGTTTAAAAATATTTTCTAATTGCAAAGCCATTTATCATCTATCGTAAGGGTTTAAAATAGTTAACCTTTTTTGTTCGGCGCTTCTGAAGTAATCTTTGTATTTGTCTTTATACTGCCGAATAAGAAGTGAACCGCTTGATTCATCCATCTCTTTCTTTTTGTACTCGAATGCCTTCAGATAACCATCTATTACACCTTTAAACGCCGGATGCGAATATCTTTTGAGCCGTTTGAGTTCCAATTCAGCTTTTACCGCATCATTCTTACGATGATAATATCGCCAATAATCGGGTGGGAATTGAGCAAATTCTTTTATAATTTCTTCAAGGCGTGTTTTAGAAAGGGCAAATAAATCGGTTGTTTTAGCGCCTGTGGCTCCTTCAATCATACTTTTTTTAATATCGGCGATTTTCTGTTGCTGGCGCAACTCTTCCTTTTGCTGGTTAATTTTTCTTATTTCTTTCATGCGGTGATATTTCTGTAAAACCTCCAGTTTATGAAGCAGATCAAACCTGCGTTTTTCGGAAATCTCATCAATGAACTCAACATCTTTTAAAGTAAAAACCTTCAAACCGTATTCGGTTTCAAGCGATACGATATCTCTGGTTTTTTCCCTGATAACACCCTCATATGATTCGCCGTTGCGTAGAAGAACAATATCCGCAGGCTGAATGGATATTTCCGTCTGAAGATGTTTCATTTGTTTTTCGTCATAGATATCGACTTTCTTGCCATTTATATAGTAATCGGTTCCTTGGGCGGATACTTTTTTAGCGGCAGTTTCAGCGGCAGGCAGAGTTTTTTGCGCGGATACCGGTTTCCCCTCATTGCTTTTTTCCGCAAAAACATGGTTGCTAAAAAAGATGGAAACAATAATAAATAGTTTTAATGTTTTCATGGTTCCCTTTTCTTTTCTTTAAAAATTAACGATTCTTCTATTGGCATAAACCAAGACGCGGATTTAATCAGGTCGTTGGATGAGCTTTTCTCAAAAGCCACAACTTCGACTCTGCATCCTTTAGCTTTTAGCATTTCCACCAACGGTACAAAATCACCGTCGCCGGATACCAGAACCACAGTATCCACTTTTTCCGCGATAGCGATAGAATCTATAGCAATCCCCATATCCCAGTCGCCTTTGGCAGTTCCATCGAGACGGACTCGTAGTTCTTTTGTTTTTATCTCATATCCCAAACGTGTCAGGGCATCGATAAAACCGCTCTGGTCGATATCAGTATGCTTTACGATATAGGCAATAGCTCTTATCAGCTTCCGTTCGCCGACTATCATCTCAAGTAATTTTTTAAAATTTATTTTTGAATGAAAGATATTCTTTGCGGAATAAAAAATATTCTGTACATCAACGAATATCCCGATTCTCTGGGGAAAACTGCGATAGATATTATCTTTGTAATTCTCCAATTGGCAAATCCTCCGTAATATAATGCAAAACCATGTCTTAAATTTAACAAAAAATAAAATAATAGTATATTGTTTTATGTATGAATTATTAATAAACCTGCATATAAGTGCAAATCATAATCCATTTGGAATAAAAAAATTATAATTTTTCCATTGCTGAGATCAATTTATCATTAAAAGCAAAATTTTTTGAGATTATTCATCAAATATGTTATATTGGTTATTTGAAGTAATAATTATAATTCAAATAAACGGATAAATAAAAGAGTATTGTTTATGTCATCGTTAATTTTATCAAGGCAAGGATATGAAGAGAGAGAAAACCGGTTTCTGGCGCCATGCGCGATGAAAAGTTCACTCACCAAAGGGAGAAAATATCCAGAACAAGAGCATCCTTTGCGATCAGCATATCAGAGAGACCGTGACAGGATAGTCCACAGCAGAGCATTTCGCCGGCTTGAATATAAAACCCAGGTATTTGTCAACCATGAAGGAGACCATTACCGTACCCGGTTAACCCATACCCTTGAGGTAGTTATGATCAGCCGAACCATGGCAAGGACACTTCAGCTCAATGAGGATCTCGTTGAAGCACTGGCTCTTGTGCATGATGTAGGGCATCCGGCATTCGGGCATTCCGGCGAACAGATTCTGGATAAACTGATGAAAGACCACGGTGGATTTGAGCATAATCACCAGGGATTGAGAATTGTGGAAAAACTCGAGAAAAAGTATCCTGACTTTAACGGATTAAATTTATCTTGGGAACTCCGCGAAGGCATATTAAAACACAATACAACATATGATAAACCGGCAAATCACGAATACGACCCGCATCTTTCGCCGTTGCTTGAGGTTCAGTTAGTCAACTTAGGCGATGAAATAGCCTACAATTCACATGACCTTGACGATGGATTGTATTCCGGTTTATTTACGCGTAAAGATCTATCAAATGTGGAAATATGGTCTGAAGCCGAAGAAAGAGTCAAAAGAAAAAAACCGAATATCGAAGATAAAATACTCGGTTCCTATATCGTGCGCGAAATAATCGACAGCCAGGTAAACGATGTTTTGCGGCAAACCGAAAAAAACCTTCAGGAACACAACATTAATTCTATCGAAGATGTACGAAATACTAAAATTCCTCTTGTCTGTTTCAGTCCTGATGTGGCAAGGAAAAACAGAGACCTGAAAAAATACCTGCACAAAAATTTATACACGCATCTTCAGGTAGAAATCATGAACCAGAAAGGTCTTAGAATAATAAATGAACTTTTTGATCTGTTTATAAGCAATCCAAGACTCATGGATACGTCGCTTATGGAACGGACAGGCGAAACTTCACTTCATAGAGCAGTTTGTGATTATCTTGCCGGTATGACGGACAGATACGCTTTCAACGAGTACAGGAAACTGTTCAGTTTATCGGAAAAATACACTTTCTGAACTCAATTATTGCCTTTTTCGCTATAATCAAGCTCATCGCTCACAAAATCATTTTTATCGCACCATACAACCGATCCATTGGTAAGCAGTATGTTGCATCCGCCGTTATGCCTGAATGAAGGGTTTACCATTGGGAAAAGGTAAAATCCAGTCGGATCGGGTTCGGAATCCATAACCAGCATTTTCCGCTCATATTTCTGCGCGAAATTCTCTTTTCTTTTTATTGACTCGTATATTGTGTTGTTAAAGGAATAGTTTACAGCAACAGAACCCGTATTTAGTCCGGCGGAAGGGCATTGTAAATTATTTTCATCAATATTTTTGATGCATTTATACCACGGCAAATTCGGGTTACGCGCAAATATCTCAGGATCTTCGGATATGGAAGTAATCAGATTATCATATATTTTTTTCAGATGAGCCGAGCATGCCAGCTGATCGAACTTATCTATTCCGATCTTTATTTTAGTTTCAGACAAAACAATCAGGAAAAAAATCACAACAGCGATGGCAATATACTCTTTCAAAGTCATATTATTATCTCTCTGTTAATGGGTTGCAATGATCAAGAGGTACATAATTCTGTACTATCGGAATTCTTCTGCCTTCACCGAAAGCCTTTACGGAAACCTTCAATCCAAGGCATGCCTGTTTTCTTTTATACTCGGAACGGTCAACCATCTGCACCACCTTCAAGACAGTTTCTTTATCATATCCCATACCTACAATTTTTTCCACTCCTTTATATTCCTCAATATATGATTTCAATATGGAATCGAGCAGAGCGTATTCGGGAAGCGAATCCTGATCTGTTTGATTATGGCGTAATTCCGCCGAGGGGACTTTTATTATGGATTCAACAGGTATGATTTCTCTGTTTCTGTTGATAGCCTGCGCGAGTTTATATACTTTTGTCTTAAACACATCCGATATAACCGCCACACCTCCGCACATATCTCCGTACAATGTGCAGTATCCTACAGCCAATTCGGATTTGTTTCCAGTCGATAACACCATCCATCCATGTTTATTAGCCAATGCCATAAGGATATTTCCCCTGATTCTCGCCTGAATGTTTTCTTCGGCAATATCCCATGGTTTATTTTTAAAAGCCGCGGATAATGTATCGATATACTGAGCAAATAACGGCTCGATAGGTATTGTCAGAAAATCAATTTTGAGATTTCCGGCAAGTTTTTCAGCATCGGATTTGCTTCCATCCGAAGAAAATCGCGAAGGCATGCTTACGCCTATGACGTTGTTATTGCCAAGAGCTTTAACGGCTATAACCGCTGTCAGTGCGGAATCGATCCCCCCGCTTAATCCAAGGACTACCTTCTTAAAACCTGTTTTGTGTGTATAATCTCTTAACCCAAGAGCCAGCGCCTCAATTACTTCGTCATCGGGATCTATTAAGTTACGTTCTATCGGAACATATGGCAATTCGGTATCGAAAATCAGGTATTGTTCCTTAAACCTTTCACCGCAGGCGATAAGGTTTCCTTTGGGATCAGCAACAATCGCTCCGCCATCAAATATGACACCGTCATTGGCGCCGACCTGATTTACATACAATACAGGTACCCCGATTTTCCCCGCGACCGATGTCACAAGATCCAGCCGTTTCTCGAATTTCTCTTCTTCGTAGGGTGAAGAAGATATATTTATGAGGTAATCTATACCGGTTTCAGATAGTTTTTTTATCGGATCGAATTTGTATTTCGGAGTCAACTCAAACCAGAGATCCTCACAGATACTCAAACCGAATGTCTTGTTGTCTATTTTTAAAACAGTAACTTTTTCAGACGGTAAAAAGTACCTGTCCTCGTCAAACACATCATATGTCGGCAAAAGGCATTTGTGAGAGACGGATTTTATTTCTCCTCCATCAAGATACACAGCCGAATTATACAGATTTTTCCCTTTTATGGTTTTATCTATATCCACAAACCCAACTATAATTTTTATTTTTTCGCTTACAGGCATCAGATATTCCACAGCCTGGCGGTTATCGTTTATAAATGAAGGTTTATCAAGCAGGTCTTTCGGAGGATACCCGCAAACAGCGAGTTCAGGGAAAACCGCCATATCAACTTTTTTTGAGATAAGTTCATCCAGTATTTTTAATATGGATTTTATATTATTATATATATCCCCGACAACAGGGTTGAAAGAAACCAGCGCAATTTTCATAAATATCCTCTCAAATGATAAATTACAATAAACCGGATTCGCATATTATAATAGAATATTTTTTCAAATTCAATTTAACAATAATTTTTTATCAAACTCAAAAAAATAAATTTAGCTTTAATAATCAGCCGGTTCCTGATAATATGTTTTTTTACAATTTTTCAAGTTAACAATTTCTATATAATAAAGATTATGAGAGAGATCACATTAATTCAGTGTTTACACAAATTAAGCCCCCTTCATTTAAAGAAAATAGCTGAATTCTATAATATTGTTCTTATTCCCTTTTCGTCTCAAACCGCTCGTAAAGCTATTCTGGAAAAATTCGCATCTCCGGACTTTTTCGGCAAAATAATGGAATCTTATTCGGATAACCATAAAAAAGCATTGATGATAATATACTTTTACAGTTCATCCTTAACCGCCGAAGCTATTAATTCGTTAATCGAAAAAACTATCGATGAGGATTATTTGCTTATTATGGACGATTTATTTAAGGCAGGTTTTGTGTTCTATATAGAAAATCAGGAAGACGGCAGGAATTATTATATTATTCCGGTAGAACCCATACAAACGGTTCGAAAATACAGTTTGGCTTCTCTTTCCACATTTTATACCGAACATAAAGGAGAAACCGGGCGGATTCATAAACCGAACAAATCTGTTTTTCTCTCTCTGATGGCGATAATAATAACCTGTATAAATCATGAGATCAAAACAAATCTCGACAAATCTTTAAACAAGAGGTTGATCAACAAAATTCATCCCATAGCCGGATTGGAGATAGAACTTATTAAATATGAGATTATCGAAAAGTATATAAATGATCTGTTCATGTTTTTGAAAACAAATGAACTGATTTACCCAATGGATTTTGATTATGGAGTTAATATAAACAGGTTCAGCCACTGGCTCAACCTCTGTGAGAAAGAAAAGTTGATTTCTTTATACAATTTTGCTCGCGAACATAACTCCGATTCAAATTTCAATCAATTTATATGTATTCTTGCCCATATACCGGAAAATATATTTTTCGATATTTCGTCTCTGGCTAACTTATACAGGATTTTCTTTGATGTGAATGAAACCCAGTTTAAAAATTTCAGCAAAGAACCGAGAAATTTCTATTATATTTTGATCCTTTATCTATTGGGAATAATCGAATTTAGCTCAATCGATGTGCACCATTACTGCGCCTGGCGCATAACGGATTTCGGATCGAATCTGATTAGAGGGAAAATTCCGGTGGATATTGAGTCGGTACCGGAGAACAAAATAATTGTTCAGCCGAATTTCGAGCTGATAATATCGCGCAACGCTGATATACAACTTTTATGGAAAATATACCGGTTCGCGGATATTTTTCAATGCGATCATATGCTCAGGTTCAATATATCGCGCCAATCGATATATAGAGGTTTATCCAATAACCTCAAAGCGGATGAAGTAACATCTATTTTGGAAAAATACGCCGGCGAAACAATGTCGCAAAACGTATTATATTCACTCAAAGAATGGTGTAACGATTTCGGAGCGGTATATTTTATTGATGTTTTTCTGCTCAGATGCAAGAATCAAAACCTTGCCGACCAGATAAAACTTAATCCGAAAACCAGAGATTTTATTAAAGGCAATTTTTCACAAACCGATTTGTTAGTAGAAAGAACCGATTTCGAACCGCTGATGGAAATTTTAAAATCACAAGGCCTTATGCCGTTAAAAGATATAGTTACCTTTAAAAATATGGAAAATAAAAACGAACTTTCAAATATGGATATTCAGTCTAAAATAAAAAAAATGGAAACACAAACATTGTTGCTTAATCTCGAAAAGATCAGGTTTCTTCCCGAAATAGTATGAAATATCAACCTAAAAATCCACTTATAGTGCAGGGTGATAAAACCATCCTTCTTGAAGTAGACAATACAAAACATCAGGAAGCGAGAAATTGCATTATCAGGTTCGCTGAACTTGAGAAATCTCCGGAACACATTCATACTTACCGGATAACTCCGCTTTCGTTATGGAATGCCGCCGCGGCAGGTGTTGAATATAAAACCATAATTGACGGTCTCGATAAGTATTCCAAATACGACCTTCCTCAAAATGTGGTTAAAGATATTGTTGAATACACATCCCGATACGGTAAAATCAAGCTGTTGAAAAATGATCAGTATTTGATACTTAACTCAGACGATGACATACTTATAGAAAGTATCCTCAATTACAAAAGCGCTCAGCAATATATAGCCGGTGTAATTGATAAAAATAACATAGAAATCCGCCCCGAACACCGCGGATTGATCAAACAAACGCTTATAAAAATGGGGTTTCCCGTTGAAGACCTCGCCGGATACCATGAGGGACAGCCTTTTGATATAAACCTCACCGATGAGACAAGAAACGGTTATAACTTCCACCTGCGCCATTACCAGCAGGAAGCCGTGGACAGTTTTTATCAATCAGGAAGCGTGCGTGGCGGATCAGGGGTAATCGTGCTTCCCTGTGGTGCAGGCAAAACAATTGTGGGGCTTGGTGTTATGGCTCAACTTAAAACACAAACCCTTATTCTATGCACCAATATTGTAGCTGTAAGGCAATGGATGGAGGAAATCATTGATAAAACCGACATAAAAAGAGGCGATATCGGCGAATATACAGGTGAGAAAAAAGAAGTTAAACCGATAACTATCTCAACTTACCAAATCCTCACATACCGCAAAGACAAGAAATCGGATTTCCCGCACTTTTCGGTATTTAATTCAAAAAATTGGGGGTTGATAATCTATGATGAGGTTCATCTTCTTCCCGCACCGATATTCAGGATAACATCATCCATTCAGAGTACCCGGAGGTTAGGTTTAACCGCCACTCTTGTGCGCGAAGACGGCCGGGAATCGGATGTATTCAGTTTAATCGGGCCTAAAAAACAGGATATTCCGTGGAAGGAAATGGAAAAAGACGGGTGGATCGCCACTGCTGTATGTTATGAGATAAGAGTAAATTTATGCGACAAACGCAGGTTTGAGCATGCCATATCCACTCCGAAAATCCAGTACAGAGTCGCTTCAGAAAACCCCGCGAAAATTCCTGTTATAGAAAAACTACTTGAAAAACATAAAGGAAGTAATATTCTCATTATAGGCCAGTTTATAACTCAACTCAACGATATCGCATCACAGATCAACGCGCCGATAATCACAGGTAGCACAAAAAATGAAGAACGCCAGAAACTTTACGCCGATTTTAAATCCGGAAAAATAAAAATTCTGGTCGTATCGAAAGTAGCGAACTTCTCTATCGACCTTCCTGACGCAAATATAGCGATTCAGGTTTCCGGAACTTTCGGTTCCAGACAAGAAGAAGCACAACGCCTCGGACGAATACTCCGCCCTAAAAAATCAGGTGAACCGGCTTATTTCTATTCAATCATCACCAGAGAAACAACCGACCAAAAATATTCCGCGAAAAGACAACTATTTCTCACGGAACAAGGTTACAGCTACAATATACTCGATGCTGAATCTATATAATAAATTATATCGCTAAACTTTATTTTGAAATCTGTCGATATCTTTATTGTATTTAGTCTCCTCTAAATACAACCCCCTGAACATGAGGGCCGTGCTTGTGCACGGCCCTCTTTATTTACATATCGATGTAAGTTTTACATAAGAGATTTAAGATATTTGCATAACCTGTTAAAAAAAAGAAAATATTGGTATAGTCAAAAAAGTATTTTTTGCACTAATTAACAGGTTCAAAAAGAATCGTTGCATCTCTTTTTCGGAACGTATTGCCGATTTTTACAAAAAAAATAGCGCGGCTATTAACCCGCGCTATTACTTAAATTGTTTCTTCTATATCAATTCATATTCTGAATACATTAGCGGCTTGCTGACCTTTAGCGCTTTTTTGAACTTCAAATTCAACTTTGTCGCCTTCATTTAAGGTCTTGTAGCCATCGCCTTGAATCGCAGAGTAATGTACAAACACATCGCTACCGGATTCAGAAGTAATGAAACCGTATCCTTTTTCATTACTGAACCATTTGACAGTGCCTCTTGACATTGTAGAACAACCCTCCTTTCATAAAATTTTATAGTAAACAAATAACAGAAGCAAAGCAAACGTACAGCTAATGTAATTCTGTGCTACTTTAAGTTGCCACTTCCTTCATTTACTATTACAGTACGTAATAATACTCAATTCGTTTATACTTTTCAACAAAATAATAATATATAAATATTTACTGTTCTTTAATAACAATATTTATTCTTTTCTGTAATTGCAAAACGTCTTTGAATCATATCTTCCAAACTTGATTTTGCATCGAAATAATTTAACATTAAGGATAATTTATCCCGCTTTTCATTCATGTCAGACCCTCATTTTTGTCGAATTAGATAATTAATTCTGATATAATATAATCGGAAAAATTAATTGATTAAAAATAAGGTTAGAGTCACTGAATGAGAAAATTTTCGGCATTAATAATTTCTTTATCTATTCAAACAACGATTTTCCTATCTGCCATTGAAGCACAGCAGACACAGGATCTAAAGCAAATCCTCGATAAACTGCCACATAAATACGGCAAGGTAAAATCATTAAAAATCAACAACCCGGATTCACCTTTTGTGCTCCACATAAAAGACTATCACTGTCAATACGACCTCCAGAAAAATATTCATAACATCCTATATTACTCAATTTCAGAATATAAACACGATATCCCTGTATGCATCGAAGGTGCCGCAGGCAATATCAATACAGCTCTGCTCGCTTCTATCCCGGACGATGAAACAAGAAATAGTGTTAGCGATTTTTTAATGAAAAACGGCAAATTATCTGGCGCTGAATATTATTCCATAACATCAAATCCAACAATACCGTTTTTCGGTGCAGAAGAAGTTGATAAATATAATGAGGGTTATAAATATTATCGGGCTGTTTTAGCTATTAACAATGAGCTCAATGTAAAGATAGGTTTCATTAACAATGCGTTTGAATCCATCTTTAAAGATAAAATAAACTCTGGATCAATGGATTTAGTGCAATCAGGATTGTCTGTATACGGTGACTTCTCAGTAGATAATTTTATAAAAGATACGGAAAAATACTGGAGTAAAATATCACCGAACTTTATCCCCCATTCTCTGAGAAGATATAATGAATACCTTAAAAAGAGCAAATCATTATCCCTGGAATCTATTGCAAAAATACAAATGCAGTTATTCGAAAGGTTATCCACCGATTTACCATCACAAGAAAACAAATTGTTAGTAAATTCATATATGAGTTATCAGCTTGGCGAAATAGACGAGATCGAATTTGTAAAGATTTTACTGAAATTCTCAAAATCACTTCCCGATCAGGACAAAAATCTTGCTAAACTCGCTCATTGTGTTGAGGTATTCGAAGTTCTCAATTCTTTTGACCGTGATATGCTGATCGATGATTGCCTGAAGCTATACGCCGAGTTAAAGAAACAATGTTTATCTTCATCAGAACAGGAATACGCTACCGCTCTTGAGGCCTGGCATCTGCTTGGAAAACTTCATTCACTTGAGCTTACGAGGGATATCTTCGCAGATATATCACAGGATGAGATAGATAAAATGTTTTTTGTTTTGAAATCATATATCAAAGATAAGAAACTGGATTTCGAATCCGTTTTGAATTTTAATTTTTTTAATCGATTCCATGAACTAACCCGCAACTCAATATCATTTTATAAAAATTCAATGGACAGAGACCGTATTCTGCTTGATAACGCGCTGAAACAAAAATCCAAAGCAGTAATACTTATTGCCGGTGGTTTTCATACACCTGGAATCATTAAGCTGATGGATGAAAAGAAACTAAATTACGCTGTAATTCAGCCAAATTACAATGAATCGAAATACGTAAATATTTATAAATCTATCATGACAAACACGCCTTCAGGCATTGACGAATTTTTCCCGATCACCGTGCCCAACAGGCTCGCGCCAAGAGTTCGCATCGCGAATCTGCTTGCGGATTCTGAACTTACAAGCCAGATTATCAAAGAAGCGGTGCTTATCGCCAAGGTAATGACTATAACAAACACAAGCCAACTGTTTGACCAACTGCACACTATGGGGCAGATCACCCCTTATGATTTCAATGAACAGGTAATTCAGGCAATGGTCGAGTTTACTGAAAAATGGATAAATAAATATAAGGAGATTCAGCACAAAAAGAATCTTCCTTGTTCACCTGAGGAATTGAAACGAGTTGAAAGATACATATCATCTCTGGTTTATTATGAACGGGGAGATTTTGAAAACAAAAGTTTTTCTTTCGGCGTACAAATTACCGAATCAACAAATGATGTTACCCGTTTGCAGGTTACAGTATCGGAACAAAAATCTCTTATGGATCAGATGAATGCCAATCTTCCTCCCAACGTTGATAAAATTAAACTTTCGCATGAAGAAACCGTTGGTAATTTCAGGTTATATTTCCACAGGATAGAAAATACTCCTCTTTATACACAACCGGTGAAAAAAGCCGACAAGGATTTCACCGATACGGTTGCCGGACATGAAACGGTATCTGATCTTCTTGATAACATAGTCAACCTGAAACTGGCAAATTCCGCCGATCCGTTTGATTCGCGGATAGATGTTCTGCTGACAAAAAAATTTCGCCGACTCGCCAAATTCCTCCGGTTCGCCGCGGATGAGGAACTAAAAGCAGGAAACAATGCACAATCCATTCTTCTTAGAGCCAACGCTTCGTTATATGAAGGTAATATTGAACAGGCGGCATCCATATTTGAAAGTTATGTAAAACTACTGCCTCCCCAGGAACGCAATCTTGCGGGATATTATTTCGCCAAAGGTGTTTTTATTCGCGGCCAAAAAATAGAGCTGACTATAAACGATGAACGAGGCCGCCCATACGTTGACAGGTATGGAAAAGAGCTAAAATCTCCCCTTTTTGATGACACCCTCCATTACGGAAGCGAACCTTCTTTAGTTGTGCAAAACAGATTGATTGAGCTTGCCAACAAACTCGACCAACAAAACAAAAAATATATGGCTACAGTTATAAGAAGCGCCGCACAAAGGTTGACTGACATAAACCGGAATTATCATCATCATGAAGTTGACCTCGCATTTTTCAGAAAATCAGGGCCTAACGCTTATGAAGACTCGCATTTGGGAAGTTCGTTATCATCCTATGGCGCTCTCGGCAACCCGAGAATATCCGATGATGAAGTACGAAGAGCTCTGCCAAGCGTAACATATGTTTACGATCAAACAGCAACTGAAGAAATGAAAAAATCAAATGATATCAGAGTCGTATCCGAAGAAACAGCTCTCGCATATAAAACTTTGAAACCGGAATCCTTAGCGGCTGTTCTCGTTAATAAAATGCATCTTTCCAACGCGATGGCAATCATAGGCAAACATCCTAAAAAGAATTTGCCTATACTTGATACAAAAGGCAACCTGTTATGGCAAAACGCTCCTCTGGGTGATTTGATAAACCGGTATTCCACTGCGTTTAGCGCTTTTGAGAAAAACGAAAAACAACACGATAATTATACTTACGTAAAAACTGTCAAAAAACCGTCTAAAATTGTCGCTTTCGGTGACATTCATTCCGATTATACCGCTTTCTTTGAGACATTGAAGTCCACAGGCATAATAAACGAAAACGGCGATTTTATAGCCGAAGCAGGCACTACCGTTGTAATAAACGGCGATTTTATCGACCGCGGGCCCGGGAAAGAGCAAAAAGCGGTTATCGATCTGATTATGAAACTTCAAAAACAAGCGCAAGAGAAAAAAGCACAGGTTATTGCCATAATGGGTAACCATGAAGCCATGTTTTTATCAGGAAGTTGGTACGATGGATCCGTCAATTTGTTAAATGATTTACTTAAGGAAATAGGATTTACTCCAGTACAAAGTTCCGAATTGAGAAGGGCTTTTGAGTTTAATGACCTGTTCAAGTTAAACCAGATACGGACTCAAAACCCTGAAGCAATGAAATATATCGATTTCCTGTGGCATCTGCCTATCATGGCTAATGTCGGATCACATGTTTTTGTTCATGGCGGTCCGACACAAAAATTTAACGAGCTCATTGAGGCGTCTCTCAAGTCTCATCCCGATTGGACAGTCGAAACAGCGATAGAAAACTTTTACCAGGATCTAATCGACCGGGAAGGATTTTCATCAACCCATTTTAAAATCGGTTTTGATTCCGTTTTGGCGGCCGCTCCTGAATTTACATCCGCGCCATTCATAAGTGAACCGGAAATAGTCAATAAATTTTTGTCTTTCTTTCCCGGAGCGAATTATGTCGCCGTCGGGCACAATAAGGCATTGGGTATTGTTGGACGCGGAGAACAATCGTTTGCCCAGATACAGCGAATCACCGATTCTAAAAACATAATTAAACTCGATGTCGGCACAAATTTTAACCGGAACTCTCAGCAAAGGCAAGTTGAGGGTAAAGCTTATATTGTCGACCCGAAAGAAATCAGTTTTGTATCAACAGTAAGCCAAACCGGTAAAAAAACATCACTCACTGAAAAAGGAGATAGAAGGTTCGCGTTCCTCGGCACGGACGCATCCCTTATGTACGATTCCGTACTTGCCGGAAAAACCGAAATTATTACTGACGATGAAACAGATATTATTGCCGATAAAGATCTATTGGATATTCAGATGTTTTTCAGAATAGTGTTTATGATTTACGCAAACGAACCTCAGGTACTTAACTTTGCGTTCATAAGAGAAACAAACCAGATTCTCGACAAAAACCCGAAATTACCTATTCCAAGACGGCGTTTTTATACCGATTACCAGATCGTCAACCAGATATATAACGTATATATGGATTATATAGAGAAAATCATACTCGGACAAATACCGCGAAATACCATATCCCTAAAAAGTTTTCAGCAGTTTTTAGCAGATAATATGCAGGCGCAACAGCCAATAATATCCGCGAAGGAAGTCGGCGGTAAAGTTATTGATTATGAAAGTAATGTTGGTTTATTTTATTCAATTATGTTCCATAGCGACATTGAAGCTTTCCCGTCAGATATGCTTAATTCCCTTAAAAACCGGATAAAAGAAGTTATCGAGCAATTCAAACCGAAAACAGTTTTAGACCCTCAGCATGAACAGCTCAAACGCGTCAATTTTTATTTGCAGGAAGCTGATAAATTGATCTCGTTTAAAACTCTCCGAGTAAACGACGGCAATCCGGGCATATTCCTTGATGAGGACGGAACCGGTATAATGGGGTGTATCATCGACAACAAAATCTTCTTATCGCGCCCATTGGTTGATAAACTCTGGAATATGTACCAGACTACCGGCAACAAAAAATATCTCGACCGGCTGCTCGCCCTTCTTGCTCACGAAATCCATGAATATCGTGAAGGTAAAGAATTGGATAAAGAGCAGAGGCGCGCTTTGCATTACGAGGCGGAAAAACTGGAAATAATCATTTCCGGACAAGGCGAGACAGGCAGTATGCTCGATGATGAGATTGATGCGCTGATCAAATCATGGAAATTCCAGATATCCGATCAGAACGATCAGATCATAACCAAATTTCTAAGAAGTTTCCGCCAGTATCTTTCTAAATCAGGAAATATGGATTTGTATCATAAAATATTCACACACATCGGTGTCCCTATTGAAGCCGATATACTTACGGATAAAAACCTTGCCGATGAGATGTTCGGTGTGTTGATATCCGTTCATCCATTCGAGACATTCAACACGATAATTAACGTCATGGACGACCCTATGGCGGTATTTGTACTTTTCGATCATGATTTCTTTTCCGAGCAGGAGATGCTTTTTCTGATAAACCGCATAACATCTATTCCGGTTCAGGTTTCAAATCCAAATGTAGCCGCAGATATGGGCAATATATTGAACTTTATGGCTCCACCAGCTCCTAAACCTGAACAGATAGATAAAAAAGCCAACGCCACCCGCGCTGTGGAATCATCTATTTAGTTTACAAAAACTAAATTATTATCGTGGATTGACAGATTTTATAGTAGCAGTTTATGTTAAATCAGAAAATTCGATTTAATTACTTCATTTATGGTCTGTTTTAATCTCTGGTTCAATGAAACACCATGGGGAATCACTGATGGGATTTTTTATTTCGTGATTTTTATAAGCATTTAACAAAAAAAGGAAGAATACTTTTTTTCCTGAATAAAAATCCGAATGGTGAATTTTATAATGAAGAACTGAAAAATTTCTTTCTGCGAAAAGGCGCCATTATTCAAGATAACTATGTTTATTTCTCTAACAGGGAAAAACTGAAAGAATAAATCTACCATAATCTTTCCATATTTTTATTACCGATCCCGTTTGAATTATTGGATTAAACACGAAATTTGAATTAATCTATTTTAACAAATCCGGCAAGTATGCTAATATACGCATTCTGAGATTAACCATATTTATATATCATTACTATTATTTTGAGTACAGGAGGATTGAGAAAATGCCTTTAGATGATTTAATTGTAAGTAAAGCTATTATAGATGAATATAGCAAAGACCTTATAAATAATCTCAATGTTGATGTGGCGATAGTTGGCGGTGGCCCTGCTGGCCTTGTTGCGGCATATTATCTTGCTAAAGAGGGATATAAAGTCAACGTATACGAGCGCAAACTGAGTTTTGGCGGCGGAATGTGGGGCGGCGGAATAATGTTTAACAAGATTGTAGTTCAGGAAGAATCGCTCCCTATACTTGATGAATTCAGGATAAAATATAAAAAGTATCAGGAAAACTATTATATTGCCGATTCGACTCACTGTGTCGGTTCGCTTGTTTATCATTCTTCACTTGCCGGAGCAAACTTATATAACCTTATTTCTGTAGAAGACATAAAAGTTACTGCCGACAACAAAGTCTGCGGGCTGGTTATAAACTGGACAAGCGTTGAGATAGCGCGGTTTCATGTCGATCCGATAACCATCGGCTCGAAATTCGTTATCGACGCGACAGGGCATGGATGCGAGGTAGCCAAAATTGTGCTCCAGCGTATCGGTAAAGTTCTGTTCACCAAAACCGGCGATATTATCGGCGAAGGTTCCATGAACGCGGAGACCGCGGAAAAGGATGTCGCGCATAACGCTAAAGAAATTTACCACAATGTATATGCCACAGGTATGTCCGGTAACGGTATTTTCGGATCGAAACGTATGGGCCCTATTTTCGGCGGGATGCTTTTATCGGGTAAAAAAGCTGCTTTGGATATTATCGAAAAACTGAAAAAAGCATAAATATTACGGTTTTTTGCTACTTTTTTGACACAAAAAAGTAGTTTTTTATTTATATCGCGAATCGGCTTATTATATTACATATTAATAAAAGCAAAAGACTTTTTCTTTTTGAAAAAAGAAACAAAAACTTTTTGTAAGGATGCTCTGCATCCTGTTTTCTTTATAAGAAATACTTGTTAGTTTAAGTTGATTCCCATTGTGTTTTTATTTTTCATTCTGAAGCTCAATCAGTTTATCTTTAACTTCGCTAACATGGTTTTTCACGTTAACAGGGCTCCAAATGTGGCGCACAAAACCATTCGGATCAATAAGGAAAGTTGATCGGACAACACCGTAATATTCTTTTCCATACATATGTTTTATTTGCCATACGCCATATTTTTCAACTATCTCATGGTTGGTATCGCTCAATAGCTGTACTTTCAAACCGTGTTTGTCGCAGAACTTATCATGGCTTTCCGTGGAATCCGGGCTTATACCCAGAACAATCGCGTTCAATTCCTCAAATTCGCGTATTGAGTTGGAAAACCCGATTGCCTCAGTGGTACATCCGGGTGTATTGTCTTTCGGATAAAAATAAAGAACAACCCATTTCCCTTTATAAGATTCAAGACAAACTTTTTCGTTATTGCCGTTAAAAAGGCAGAAATCAAATGCCTGATCCCCTTCATGAAATTTTTCGTCCATAAAATCCCCCCGATTAATTTATTCTTTTTATTATATATGTATAGCACAACCATACACAGATTTCATTGATTCCATGATAATTTCCGATAATGTCGGGTGCGCATGAACCATCCCGGCGATATCTTCGGGAAGAAGCCTGGCTTTTCTGGCAAACAGTATCTCATGGATCAATTCAGTCGCCTGTAAACCCGCTATGTGCGCGCCGAATATTTCTTTTGTATCCGGATCGTATATGATTTTCGCAATACCTTCGGTTTGTTCCACCGCAACCGCTTTCCCAACTGATCTGTATGGAATAACTGTTTTTTTATAATTTAATCCCGCATCTTTGGCTTTTTCTTCCGTATATCCGAAACTTCCGATTTCAGGTACAGAATAAACCGCGTTTGGTATAAGTCGCTGATCAATTATTTTTTCTGTTTTGTTTCCGGCGATATGCTCTACGGCTATTTCGCCTTCCTTTGAGGCAACATGAGCAAGCTGAGGAGTATTTATCACATCGCCCACAGCGTAAATATGGGGCAATTTGGTTTTATAATAATCGCCGACAGGTATAAATCCATTTTTAGTTTCCAATCCGATATTTGCAAGCCCGATATTTTCCGTATTGGGTATTCTTCCTACGCAAACAAGTAATTTTTCAGCCTGAAAACTGTTCTGTGTTCCGTCTTTGCCTTCCACAATAAGCTCAATCAAACCGTTTCCTTTTTTTAATGATACCGCTTTTATGGATACAGATATTCTGATTCCCCTTTTTGCAAATGATTTATGCAGAATATCGGCGGTTTCCCTATCTTCGGCAGGCAATACGGAATCCATTAATTCCACAACATGAATATCAACCCCGAACGAGTTAAAAACATGGGCAAACTCCATTCCAATGGCGCCGGCTCCGAGAATAATCATACTTTTGGGTAACTTTTTCATAAGAAGCACATCTTTGGATGATAACACATACTCGCCGTCAAACTCAAACCCGCTTATTTCCCTCGACCGGGATCCTGTGGCAATAACAATATTTTGCGCTGAAATTTGGTTCTCGCCGTTTATCGTCACCTGGTGTTCGCCGGAAATTTTTCCCTCGCCGAAAATCAAGTCGATATTATTTTTTCTAAGTAGAAACTCAATTCCTTTAGATAAAGTATCCACGGTTTTTCTCGATTTATTATATACTTTTTCATAATCGAATTCGGACAAATCTATTTTAGCTCCAAAATATTGGAGTTGTTTTATCGATTGGAAAATCTCCGCCTGGTGAATCAGCGATTTTGAAGGGATACACCCGATGTTCAAACATACTCCGCCTAATTTTTCTTTTTCGACAACAGCTGTTTTCAGCCCAAGTTGCGAAGCGCGTATAGCCGCAACATAGCCACCCGGTCCGGATCCTATCACCAGTACATTGTAGTCAAAGGGTAAACTCATAGTTGTTCTCCAAATAATATTTATTTAAAATAATAAATGACAATAAATAATAAATTTTTATCGCACAATAATCTATTTCTTATCGGTTACAAGTGAATCTTCAAGCATCCGGATAATATCTTTTATATATATTTCTTGCGAATCATTTAAGAATAAACATGATGAATCAATGTACTTAATTTGATTTACGTCTGTATTGCTAAATAAATCTTTTATGTAATTTATCATTTTATCGGTTAACTTATCGGATTTAATGTCAATTTCAGTAATTTTTGTTTTATTTATTTTATATGATACAGATAACGTTCCCCATGAGAAACATCTGTTCAGCTCAGTGACAAACGATGGCGATTCACCGTATATCCAATCCCACGAACAAAATTTATCGGCTGTCGCGTTAACAATCGATTCATCAATAATCAATGGTTTGATCTCTTTGTTTTTTATTGCGTAATTTTCAAGAAAAAACCCCGTTAATGAATCCCTGACGTCTTCCATTTTAATGGAATTTGAACAGGTATTCAAGTTTATTACATTCGACCTGACTGATTTTATTGCTTTTGTGTTTAGTTTACATTTTTCATCATGTGTTAAATATTTTTTCATTTTTTCAGTATCTACAGAGAACATTATTGTTCCATGATGCAAAACATGGTTTTTCCTGAAACAAAATGCGTTTCCTGAAAACTTCTTTTCATTGATTATCAAATCGTGTTTTGAATTTACGCACGCGTTTATGCCATTTTTTTTTAGAGATTTGAGCAATAGCTCAAACTGTCGTGATTTATCATATACAGTTTTGTCGATGATCATACTGTAATTTAGATTACCTTGATCATGAAACACCGTGCCTCCGCCGGATATTCTTCGTGCAATCGGTATTTTGTCTTTTTTTAACAGATTGACATCAGATTCCTGCCAGGGGTTCTGGTTGCGCCCGATTATTACCGAATCGTCGTTTACATAAAAAAGAAGAATGTTTTCACCCGGACTAACAGACTCCATCAAATATTCTTCCAGCGCAAGATTGTAATACGGGTTTTTGTTTATCGAATGAAAGACATTTTCTGAGTTCATAAGTTTATTATTTATGATCTATACCTCAAAATCAACAAATAAAAGCGGTTTTTCAATTGTATTTATTTGACAAACCGGATATTTATGCTTTTTTAAGGCATTTAGAGTCTCTTTAAGTATTTTTCTTTTATCCTGCCCGATAACGATAATTAATCCCAGAACAGAACGGTTAATCAGCGAAAACGTAAAAGTTATTCTATGTTTGGGCTCCACACCTTCCGGCGCGACAGACGGAACTACCCATCTGTTTGATCCCGCGATGACCTCTCTATCAGGGAAAATGGAAGCGGTGTGTCCGTCTTTGCCCATACCAAGCAAAATCAGGTCGAATAGACTGGATTCGCTTTTATCCATTTTATATTTAAAAAATTTTTTAAGTTCGTGTTCATATGTCATTGCAACTTTTTCAGGATCGTTTAATTCCACAGGCGCCCTATGTATATTTGATTCGGGAATATGGATTCTGGAGATCAAGTTACTATATGCGCAATAATAATTGTTTGCAGGATGACGCGCAGGCACACATCTTTCGTCTCCCCAGAAAAGATGTGTTTTTGACCAATCAATGTTTGTTGAATATTGCGGAGAGCTCAACATTCGATATATTGGAACAGGCGACGATCCGCCCGAAAGAGCCATAGAAAAGATTCCATATTTCTCTATCGCCTTTTTCGCGCGGTCAACTATCAGGTCACACACTGATTTAGACAGGTTATCGGTATCTGTGAAAATTTTTATTGAATACATATTATTTTATAAAATACGCCATTCTTTATTATGTTTTTTCATCATCGTGTCGGATTCTTCCGGGCCCCAAGTACCGCTTTTGTAAAAAAACAGTTTTTTTGCGTCTATGTCGCTTTCCCATTGTTTAAGGATAGGGGTAATCAAAGACCAAGCGGCTTTCATATCATCGTCGCGGATAAAAAGTGTCTGGTCACCGAGCATGCAGTCAAGGAGCAAACGCTGGTACGAATCCGGTGGTGATTCGCCGAAAATATCCTGATAACTGAAATCCATAGTTAATGAGCTCATGCATAGTTTCGGTCCGGGATGTTTAGCCTGAATAGTAAGCGAGATCCCTTCTTCCGGCTGGACATTAAGCACAAGGACATTGCACAATAATTCGTTAGTTGATATCGGAGCGAAAATAGAATACGGAATTTTTTTAAACACAATGGCAATTTCGCTCACTTTTTTAGGTAGGCATTTTCCGGACCTCAGAAAAAACGGTACTCCATGCCATCGCCAGTTATCAATATAACACCTTGCGGCAACATATGTTTCTTTTGCTGATAACGGATCAACGTTTTCTTCTTCCCGATACCCTTTGGAGTATATACCGTTAACACTACCTGCAATATACTGTCCACGGATAACATAATTGTCTATATCATCTCTGGTAAACGGTATTATCGAATGAAGCAACTTGACTTTTTCATCGCGCACATGATTGGCACCAAAAGAAATCGGCGGTTCCATGGCAACCAGCGCCAGCATCTGCAGCATATGGTTCTGAAACATATCCCGCAACAACCCTGCGTTCTCAAAATATCCGGCTCTGTGCCCAACTCCTATCGACTCGGCAACAGTTATCTGAACATGATCTATATAATGCCTGTTCCAGATGGGTTCAAATATCGCGTTGGCAAATCTGAAAATAAGAATATTCTGTATTGTATCTTTACCGAGATAATGATCAATTCTGTAAATCTGGTCTTCGCCTAAAACCCTGCCTAAACTTTCACTCAACACGATAGCGCTATCGAGATCGAATCCAAACGGTTTTTCGATAACTACCCTTGACCACGGAGCAGTAGTGCCTGATTTTGTAACAATGTCAGTTTTAGCAAGCATAGCAGTAATCAGAGAATAAACTACCGGAGGAGTAGCGAGGTAAAATATATGATTGTTTGCGGTTAAATATTTTGAGTCAAGGTATTCTAATTTTTGTTTAAGTTCAATATAATCATTTTCTTGTGAATACTCAACTTTCTGATAATAAAATCTCTCTGTAAACGAGTAAATATCGGGATCATCGTGCTCATTTATTATTGAATTGATTACCTCTTTGCGAAAAGTCTCGTCGGACATATTGGTTCTGCCGCATCCAAGAATATAGAAATTTTTCGGCTGAAGATTTTTCCGAAACAGTTTATATAGAGCAGGAACGAGTTTTCTTGCAGTCAGGTCACCGGAAGCGCCGAATATAATCAGAGCGCAAGCTTGCGCTCTGGTTTCGATACAGAATTCGTCTCTGATCTCAATATGAGTTTTAACACCGGGCATAATTACCCCCTCAGGTTAGATATCGCGGTTTTCATCCGCTCTTGCGTGAGTAGTTAATCCGGCACCTGATATTGATTTGCGTATTTCCTCGTCAGCTTTAGCCACAGCGTGCCCGCCAAACTCGTTTCTGAGAGCGGCAAGAACTTTATTTGAGAAAACCTCAGCCTGGCGAGATTGAAACCTTTTGAATACTGCGTGCGCAATTGATGTGGCGCCAACCCCGAGCTCTATGGCTTCCTGAACAGTCCAGCGCCCTTCGCCTGAATCCTCAACATAACCTTTTATTGAGCTCAAATCAGGATCTTTTTCAAAAGCCGACTCAAGCAATTCCAGCAACCATGACCGCACCACACTCCCCCGGTTCCACAATTTAGATAAACCGGACAAATCAATAGCACCGTATGGAGATGCTTTTATCAGCTCAAAACCTTCACCGTACGCCTCCATCAAAGCGTACTCAATACCGTTATGAACCATTTTTATGAAATGACCTGCACCTGCGTTACCGCAGTACATATAGCCATTTTCCGGCGCAAGTGATTTCAATACGGGTTCAATATACCTGAAATCCTTTTCATCGCCCCCTATCATGGTACAATAACCGTTTTTCAATCCCCAGATACCACCGGATACACCGGCGTCCATGTAGCGGATTCCTCTCTCCTTTAAGGTATTATACCTTATAATATCCGTCTTGTAATAACTGTTGCCTCCATCAATGATTATGTCTCCAGGGGATAATAATGAAGATAATTCGGTTATGTTTTCGTCAGTAATCGAACCTGCGGGAAGCATCAGCCAAACTACTCGCGGTACAGTTAACTTCTCAACCAGTTCCGCCAGAGATTGCGCACCGATAGCACCTTCGGCTTCCAGCTCATGAACTTTGGACAGGGTTCTATTATAGACAACGATTTCATGCCCGCCTTTTATGAGGCGCAATACCATATTTTTACCCATCCGCCCCAATCCGACAATACTAATACGCATATTTCACTCCTTTTGTAAGTATTCTCTTACATACATTAAGAATAAAATATCGGTTTATCGTCAAAAACGCAAGCCGAATCGTCTATCATTTACCAATCAGGCCAACGGAACGTTTCAACACATTATCAACAGTGAACCCAAATTTTTCAAAAAGGATTTCACCCGGCGCTGAGGAACCGAAATGATCTATACCGATAACATCGCCCTGGTCGCCAACCCATTTTTTCCATCCTAAAGTCGACCCTGCCTCAATTGCGAGCCGAGCTTTAACGTTTCTTGGAAGTACCGACTCGCGGTATTCTTCGGATTGAGACTCAAAAAGTTCCCACGATGGAACAGACACAACACGGGACTGAATTTTCTGCTGAGCAAGTTTCTCCTGTGCTTGCATAACAAGCTGTACTTCAGATCCGGATGCCATAAGAATTATGTCCGGAGATCCCTCGCAATCGGATAAGATATATGCCCCGTTTGCCACTTCTTTCCTTTTTTCCGGATCAAACACAGGTAGTTTCTGGCGTGTTAAAATTAAAACTACAGGCCTTTTCAACTCCAAAGCGATTTCCCAACAGGTAATGACTTCATTGGCATCCGCCGGCCGTAAAACAATAAGATCCGGTATGGATCTTAATGAAATAAGATGTTCAATCGGTTGATGTGTAGGGCCGTCTTCACCAACACCGATACTGTCGTGAGAAAACACAAATATGGAATGGGATTTCATAATGGAAGCCAGCCTTATTGCCGGTTTCATATAATCCGAGAAGACAAGAAATGTCGAGCAATAAGGAATTATTCCGCGATGAAGCGCAAGCCCATTTGTTATAGCTCCCATTGCATGTTCGCGAACACCAAAATATATGTTTCTACCACATCCGGGAGTATCCTGCCCGCATTCAAGGACACCATATTCCTTAAGAAGAGTTTTTGTTGACCCTGCGAGATCAGCCGAACCGCCAAGCAAATACGGTATTTGTTTAGCTAATATGGATAGAACTTTTCCTGAAACGTCTCTTGTCGCTATTGGCGGTTCAGATTTAGCGAATTTAAGATTTTTTATCTCTTCATTCCAGTTTAGAGGGAGATTACCGTTCAACTGGTTTTCAATATTTTCAGATTCATTTGGGAATTTGCTCTTGTATTCATTAAAAAGTTTAGACCATTCTTTTTCTTTTTCAATTCCTGCATTGCGTATTTTTCTGCAATTTTCCAATGCTTCTTCAGGAACGAAAAATGGTTTATCAGCGGGCCAGTTATAATATTGTTTTGTTTTCAATAAAGCTTCGGTTCCAAGAGGTTCGCCGTGAGATTTTTCGCTATCCTGTTTAGGGCTTCCGAATCCGATATGTGTTCTGACCATAACCAAAGAAGGTTTTTCTTTTTCTTCGCGAGCAAGTTTTATCGCAGTTTCTATTTCAGCGATATTGTTGCCGTCATTAACCTTAACCACGTGCCAACCGTAAGATACAAATCGCGTGTAAACGTCTTCAGTAAATGTAAGATCCGTTGAACCGTCAATAGATATATGATTATCATCATATAGATAAATAAGTTTACCCAGTTTCTGGCGACCGGCGATAGAGGCGGCTTCATGGCTTATTCCTTCCATCAGGTCGCCGTCAGATACAATTCCGTAAGTATAATGGTTTATTATCTCACAACCGGGTTTATTATAATTTTTGGCGAGAATTCTTTCTGCCATTGCCATACCGACACCGATAGCAAACCCTTGCCCAAGAGGGCCGGAAGTAGATTCAACTCCAGGTGTAACACGGTATTCGGGATGACCCGGAGTTTTACTTCCCCATTGCCTGAAATTCTTCAAATCATCTATGGTTAATCCATAGCCGGTAAGATATAAAAGAGCGTAAAGCATTGCCGATCCATGCCCTGAAGAAAAAACAAATCTGTCTCTGTTAATCCACTGCGGATTAGCGGGATTATGGTTTAAAAATTTTGTCCACAAAACATAAGCCATAGGAGCGGCGCCCAGAGGTAATCCCGGATGTCCGGATTTAGCTTTTTCAATAGCGTCAATTGATAGCATCCGCATTGTAGTAATACAAAGCTGGTCAAGATCGGTCTTTGTTACGTCCATTTAATTTTCCTCCAAGAAAATCAAGCGTTATAATACGAAATTTTCAGATCCTTAAAAGACATATATTTTGCAGGATCATCACTTTATTGAAATAAAATCCAGACAAACCGGAGATGATAAAAACCGGCTAATACATAAATTTATTGTATTCGTTTTGGATCGCAGAGATTCTCTGGTTTCACAGCGGTTCTGCCGCAACTATTGCAGATATATGCAAGCTCAGATACTTTATCACCGCAAAGATGACGTTCATCAATAATTTGTGAACCACACCACTCACATGTCGCGTCATTCAGTGTTTCTGGCGAACACATATGCCCACCTTTTCCGACAGGTTTATCGCAGGTTGGACAAATTTTCTGGTCATCCGATACAGATTCAACCATATCTTTATTATTAAAAACAGCGTTTACAGCAACCTTAAGTTTAACCTGAAACTCAACGGCATTTCCCTCTTTAACAGCCCCTCTTTGCTCAACAACTTCAAACCAGAATACTTTTTTTCCTGAATTGATTATCTGATCAACCGTTTTCTTTACTGCATCAGAAAAGCTCTCTTTTGAAACCCCTACAATTTCTATAAGGTTAAACATCGAATGCCTCTTTTCTTTCTTCAGATTTTCTCAAATTCATCTTTACCCGCTCCGCATTCCGGGCATACCCAGTCGTCCGGTAAATCGTTAAAATCAATATTATCATTTTCCGCCGGATCATAAATATATCCGCAAAGTATACATCTGTATTTGCTCATTTTTCCCTCCTTATAATTTAAATGTGAAAAAAAGGAACCTATAAAAAATTAATACGAAAAGGAGAGTTTTGTCAAACAAATTTTGCCGAATTCGTATCAATTTTCAGTTAGGCGCTCAACCATTTTTTGAAATTGTTTTAAAAGCAGCGTTTCTGACTTGAGAAATTAGCCTCGAACTTACACTGACCGTTTTAATACCGATTTCAAGGAGTTTCGGTATAAATTTTGGATCTCCGGCTATTTCTCCACAAACAGATAAAGTTTTTTTTGCCTCATCAGCGGTATCAGCCAGATTTTTCAATATCATCCAAAATACAGGATTATCCGGATCGTAATCATTTGCGACTAGATCATTATTTCTGTCCACAGCAAACAAAAATTGAATCAGGTCATTGGTACCCACACTTGCAAAATCAGCATGTTGAAATAATTCTTTTGCCTGAAGACATGCCGATGGAACCTCAAACATTATTCCATGATAGATTTCTCCGTGATCCAAATCCGATATGGCATCCATAAATATATTTTTTAATTTTAGAAATTGTTGCGTGCTGACAATCATCGGATACATGACATATACAGGTGAAAAGAGCGAAACCCGCGCAAACGCTCGTGCCTGAACACGCAAAAGGTCCGGTCTGGATAAAAGCAATCTGCTCCCCCTGCATCCAAGCGACGGGTTTTCTTCTGAAGGGATATTAAAAAACGCTGATGATTTATCTCCACCAATATCCAGAACACGAAAATATACAGGTTTATCTTTCATTACTTTTAATACCGTCATATATCTTTCATATTGCTCAATCTCATCAAGCATTTTACCGGCGGATAAAAACTCGAATTCAGTCCGATATAATCCTATTCCTTCAGCGTCTGCATTCCCGGCTTCTGTAACATCAGTAGATAAACTTAGGTTCGCCAATACCTTCAATTCCGGCAACGGAGATATTATTTCCGTTTTTTTATCCAACAGTTCAATTTTTGAAATGTTTTCTATTGTTTCCGCAGACGGCCAAACAATCACTTCCCCGATATAACCATTTACCAGAATCTCTGTACCACACGACACGTTATCGTAGATATTTTTTATACCGCTCACTGCCGGAATACCTATTGAGCGTGCGAGTATTGCCGCATGTGATGTCATACCGCCTCTTTCGGTGACAAACCCTTTTATATTATCGCAATCCAGATCAAGAGTCAGGCTTGGAGTCAGTTCTCTTGCCACGATAATTCGGTTTTTACCTCTTGCACAACTGCTATCCCCTTCACACATAAGAGTTGGTGTTGTATTACGCAAGACATCAAGTAATCTCCGTTTAACTTCACTTATATCTGATGCCCGTTCCCGAATATACTCATTCTCCAGCTGAAGAAGTTTACCTTCGTATTCATCCATTATTCTGGATACTACCTGTTCGGCATTGTCTTTTCCATTATCGATCGCTTCGTTAAACCTGTTGTGAAGGCTCTGGTCTTCAACAATCATTTTCTGCGCGGTAAATATTTCCGCTTCGGCAGGACCTATACGTTTACTGACTTCATCTTTAAGTTTATCCAACTTTTCAGCAACAATCATTACCGCTTCTTTGACTCTGAATTTTTCCAGTTCCACATTTTCTATATGATATTTGGGAAGGTTATTATGCCGGTCATCATTGAACAAACAAACCTTGTATATAGCTATCCCGCCACTTATGGGTAACCCGGTAAATTTCAATTCTTTTTTTGAATTATGCATAATTACACCCTGAAATATATTTTACAAATTATCTTTTGACCCATATCTTATTTTAAAAGCTCAATTTATTTTTTCTTTTCATAATTTATATAACTGTATTTTATATTAATACAATTCTTCAATATATTTTTTTGCAACCTATTTCATTAAAACAATTATAAACATTTACCCTATAAAAACAATACTGGCACGATATATTCACCGTGCCAGTATTGTTATCTATTTTAGGAAACTTTTATTGAATTAATATCAATAATTGATCCCTTCATCTTCTGTCTGGGAACCTGTCGGGGCACCTTCGTTACCAGTTTCTTCGGTAGCTTGAGCAACCATAATACCGTTGTTCAGTTTCGCGCCTTCATTATCGTTATCGCTTTCATTTTCGCCTTCCATATAGATTTCTTCTTCCATCTGAGCGAATGTATTGCTGATAACTGCACCGTCGTTTTCGCCTTCGTTTGAGCTCTCTTCCATCTGAGCGAATGTATTGCTGATCACTGCGCCGTCATTTGATCCTTCATTCGCGCTCTCTTCTACCTGAGCGAATGTGTTGCTGATCACTGCGCCGTCATTTGAGCCTTCATTCGCGCTCTCTTCTACCTGAGCGAATGTGTTGCTGATCACTGCGCCGTCGTTTGATCCTTCATTCGCGCTCTCTTCTATCTGAGCGAATGTGTTGCTGATCACTGCGCCGTCGTTTGATCCTTCATTCGCGCTCTCTTCTATCTGAGCGAATGTGTTGCTGATCACTGCGCCGTCGTTTGATCCTTCATTCGCGCTCTCTTCTACCTGAGCGAATGTGTTGCTGATCACTGCGCCGTCGTTTGATCCTTCATTCGCGCTCTCTTCTACCTGAGCGAATGTGTTGCTGATCACTGCGCCGTCGTTTGATCCTTCATTCGCGCTCTCTTCTATCTGAGCGAATGTGTTGCTGATCACTGCGCCGTCGTTTGAGCCTTCATTCGCGCTCTCTTCTATCTGAGCGAATGTATTGCTGATCACTGCGCCGTCATTTGAGCCTTCATTCGCGCTCTCTTCTACCTGAGCGAATGTATTGCTGATCACTGC